>VAPK010473303.1_pt1 | contig 12436 bp, 9 predicted proteins | sample 3395031 | NCBI WGS metagenome assembly VAPK01 (sample SAMN08290443, study PRJNA428436) | hydrothermal vent metagenome | isolation source: Deep-sea hydrothermal vent chimney 1 | place: Pacific Ocean: Juan De Fuca Ridge | reverse complement strand
GTCATGTGAACGACGCATACCGCGACGTGAAGGAGTTACTTTGTTTTTTTGTACAGCCATGATAAAGCCTCGTATTACTTATCTGTCTTTAAACTTGCAAGAATATCAAACGGGTTTTCCTGTTTAACATCCTCAGTATTTGTTTCATTTACTTGCTGGCTGCTCCCGTCATCTACCAAATTATCTGAAGAACAACTTTCATCCAGATGTTTAGGTATTGGTGGTAAAGCCAGGAGTATTTCATCCTCAATAATATCCGATAACATCATCGACGTATTATCTATCAGAGTTGCCTCATATCCTTCAGGTAACCTTTCCATTTCAGCTTCAGATCGAACAAAAGCAAGCTGAAAGTCGAGTGCAATGGGAAGATCCATTTCTCCCATACAGCGTTGGCAAATGAGTTTAGCGTCCGTTTTAATTTGCCCTGTTAAAATAACAACACGGTTCATATCAACTGAAAACTCTACATCAATAAATACATCACCCTCATCGGAAGAAAGCGCATTAATAAGACGCTTCATCTGCTTAAGGGGAATTGCGCCCTGTAGGTGTTCTTCTCTCGTCGCAAGACGTAAAGGATCCACTTCCAGTGGTAGTCGTTGATGCTGCCCTGACATAGGCCGCGGATTGTATCGGGGTGATACTCTCCTGTCAAAAATATGTGTTAAAAAACCCTTAATAATCCGCCTGTTCCGTGATTTATGTCTAAATTTTAACCAGACTATAATTAATAGCTAACTTGACAGCGGGGCACGTTTTTCATACATAGGTATTAGGATTTAAACACGCAAAATTACAGCCAAATCCCACAATCATAGAAGGGCTAATTAATAATGATAAAAAAGCTGCTAATCGCCAATCGAGGAGAAATTGCCGTTCGCATAGTACGTGCTTGTGCGGAAATGGGAATTAAATCGGTTGCAGTTTACGCAGAGGCTGATCGCTACGCTTTACATGTCAAAAAGGCTGATGAAGCCTATAGTTTAGGGCCAGATACGGTTGCGGGTTACCTTAATGCTCACCATTTAGTCAATATTGCAGTTGCTACTGGTTGTGATGCCGTACATCCAGGGTATGGATTTCTCTCTGAGAACCCGGAATTAGCAGAAACCTGTAAGCGGCGAGGTATTTACTTTGTTGGGCCTGATGCTGAAACAATTCATAAATTAGGTGACAAAACCATCGCTCGCCAGACCATGACTTCTGCTGGAATTCCCGTGACACCGGGTAGTAATGATAATGTCGCCAATCTTAACGAAGCAAAAGATATAGCGAGTCAAATTGGCTATCCAGTGATGCTTAAAGCGACGTCAGGTGGTGGTGGCCGTGGTATTCGGCGTTGTGATACAGAAATTGAATTGACCCGTAACTATCCTCGAGTCATCTCAGAAGCCGAAAAAGCCTTTGGCAGTGCTGAAGTTTTTATTGAAAAATTTATTGCTGATCCTCGTCATATTGAGGTTCAGGTACTTGCGGATCATCATGGTAATGCCATTCACCTGTTTGAACGCGACTGCTCTATCCAGCGTCGCCACCAAAAACTGATTGAAATAGCCCCTTCTCCTCAATTAACTGACGAGCAACGTAATTATATTGGTGAGCTTGCGGTTAAAGCTTGTATGGCATCCGGTTACAAAAATGCTGGCACAGTTGAGTTTTTACTCGACGAGAATGACAACTTCTTTTTTATGGAAATGAACACCCGATTACAGGTTGAACACACCATTACTGAAGAAATTACCGGCATTGATATTGTGCAAGAACAAATTCGTATCGCATCCGGTTTAAAACTGCGTTATCAGCAAACCGATATTACTTGCCGTGGTTTTGCCATGGAATTTCGCATTAATGCCGAAGATCCAAAAAATGATTTTCTCCCCAGCTTTGGCAAAATTACCCGTTACTTTGCCGCCGGCGGACCAGGTGTCCGTACCGATGGTGCTATTTATAGTGGTTATATTATTCCACCCTACTACGATTCCATGTGTGCCAAGTTAATAGTCTGGGCAATGGACTGGGATTCATTGATTGATCGTTCACGTCGCGCCCTGAGAGACATAACTCTTTACGGAGTGAAAACAACAATACCATATTATATAGAAATTTTAGCCTCGGCTGATTTTCAAACAGGCAAGTTCAATACCAGTTTCGTTGAAAAACATCCTGAGCTTACCAACTATTCTGTTAAACGTTCTTCACGAGAAGTAGCGGCAGCCATTGCCGCAGCACTTGCTGCAAACGCAGGCATATAAACTTAAGGATTAGATTCGATGTCAAAGGTCAATATAACCGATACAATTTTACGAGATGCGCATCAGTCATTGATCGCAACACGTATGCGAACAGAAGATATGTTACCTGTTTGTGAACGGCTCGATAAAATTGGTTACTGGTCGCTTGAAGTATGGGGTGGCGCGACATTTGATGCCTGTGTTCGATTTTTAAAAGAAGATCCATGGGAAAGGTTACGCTTACTTAGAGAAGCCTTGCCGAACACTCGTTTACAAATGTTACTAAGAGGACAAAATCTCTTAGGTTATCGTCACTATGCAGATGACGTTGTACGAGCTTTTGTCAAACAATCTGCAGAAAACGGTATTGATGTATTTCGTGTTTTTGATGCGATGAATGATTTGCGTAATTTACAAACATCAATTAAAGCGGTTAAAGATTCAAACAAACATGCACAAGGTGCGCTGTGTTATACCACCAGTCCTGATCACAACCTGCAATACTTTATTAGTTTAGGTCGTGAGTTGGAAAAAATGGGTTGTGACAGTATTGTAATTAAAGACATGGCTGGTTTACTCACACCCAACATTACTGCAGGGTTGGTTAAAGCACTGGTTGAACAAGTTAGCATTCCGGTTCACCTTCACTCACATGCAACAGCCGGACTTGCCAGTATGTGTCAGTATAAAGCGGTCGAAAATGGTGCTTTTGGTATTGATACTGCGATATCGTCTTTTTCAGAAGGTACCAGTCATCCCCCCACAGAAAGTATGGTAGCCGCATTTAAAGATACCGAATTTGATAGTGGGCTGGATCTTGTTGCATTACAGGACATTGGTTTTTACTTTTATGACATCAGAAAAAAATATCATCAGTTTGAAAGTGAGTTCACCGGTTTAGATACCCGCGTACAGGTTAACCAGGTTCCTGGCGGTATGATTTCTAACTTATCCAACCAGCTTAAAGAACAAGGTGCCCTGTCGCGTATGAATGAAGTGTTAAAGGAAATTCCTGTAGTTCGTAAAGAATTAGGTTACCCTCCCCTTGTGACACCGACTTCACAGATTGTTGGCACACAAGCCGTATTAAATGTGCTTGGTGGTGAACGTTATAAAACCATTACCAATGAAGTTAAACTTTATTTACAGGGTAAGTACGGTAAAGCACCCGGTAAAATCAGCCCTCAGGTGCAACATATGGCAATAGGTAATGAAGACGTAATTGATTGTCGCCCGGCTGACTTATTAGAAGATGAAATGGATAAATTACGTAAAGAAATTGGTTCACTCGCACATAATGAAAATGATGTTTTAACCTACGCCATGTTCCCTGATATTGGTCGAACATTCCTGGATGAGAGAGATAAAGGAAAATTAATTCCTGAAGCTCTTGAACCGGCAAACATGGATAGCGATGGTCATCAAGCTGCGACAGAATTTAATGTCACTATTCATGGTGAAACTTATCACATAGGCTTAACCGGTGCTGGTCATAGAACTCAGGATATGCGCCCTTATTATTTAAGTATTGATGGCGTTCCTGAAGAGATTATGGTTGAAACATTAACTGAACTTGAAGACACAGACGGCACTCCGAGAAAAACTTCAACAACAGGAAAACGCCCTCGTGCAACTGAGCCAGGCCATGTCACAACATCCATGCCAGGTGTTATTGTTGAAGTATTGGTTAATATCGGTGATGAAATAAAAGCAGGTGATCCGGTATTAATTACTGAAGCCATGAAAATGGAAACTGAAATACAGGCCGCAGTTTCAGGGACTGTAAAGGTAATTCATGTTGTTAAAGGTGATAGTGTCACACCCGATGAAACTTTAGTAGAAATTCAATCAGGTTAGCCACGAAGAAAACCAAAAATATAAAATATTTAACCACTGGGGCATCGGGCTCGCTGGGAAAATAGTTTTCTTTCCCTGTGTCCCCGTGGTTTATTTTTACTTTTCTTTTCTTCGTATTTTTTGTGTCCTTGGTGGCTATTCTTTATAATACAGATATGAAAATTATTCTCGCCTCAACCTCTCCTTTTCGAAAGGCCATTTTAGATAAACTCGGCATCGATTTTGATATTGCTGCACCTGAAACTGATGAAACACCATTAGAAAATGAAACACCGCAACAGCTGGTTGAACGTTTATCGATCGCCAAAGCCAAAGCAATAGCGGACAAAACAGAGAATGCATTAGTGATTGGTTCTGATCAGGTTTCAGTAATAAATGGTGAAATTATTGGCAAACCCCATACTCATGAGAAGGCTGTAAAACAATTACTAAATGCATCAGGAAAGACTGTCACTTTTTACACTGGACTTTGTTTGTATAATTCCTCAACTCATCAATATCAGTCCGAAGTTGTCCCCTTTAATGTTGTCTTTCGCTCACTTGAAGAAAAACAAATTGAAAATTATTTAAAAAAAGAAAAACCTTACAATTGCGCAGGGAGTTTTAAATCTGAAGCGCTGGGTATTGTTTTATTTGAAAAACTTGTGGGTGATGATCCAAATACATTAATGGGGCTTCCATTAATACGTTTAGTTAAGATGCTAGAACAAGAGGATTTTTCAATTTTGTAATTTTAATACTGTATTTTTTTCACGGATTTGCACAGATATCGCTTCTGTCTGATGATATACGTGACGTATCACCCAGTTTATATAAATACTTATAAAACAAAGACAATAGCTTGTGCTTTGAGATAAGATACTAAGGTATTCATCATATTTATAAGAAAACCTGCATATGTTTAAGTGGCTTGTCACTACAATAATAATTTGTTCAATATCAGTCGTCTCTCATGCAAATGTTTTCCATGACAGTAACCTCAACTGGAAGACGATAGAAACTGAACATTATTACCTGCATTTTCATGATGGTGAAGAATCTATTGTACGTAAATTTCTTCCTGTGGCTAATCATATTCATAATCAGGTGACTGATTTTCTACAATGGGTACCAAAAGACAAAACGCATGTTGTGTTTACCGATGAGTTTGATTTATCGAATGGTTTTGCAACAGTTTTTCCACGTACCAATACTCATATATTTTTATCCTCACCCGATGATATTAATTCTTTAGAAGATAATGACGGATGGCTTGAGCTGGTTTTTCGTCATGAATACTTACATATTGTACATTTAGACAAGGCACGTGGAGCGCCTTTAACCGTTCGTAAAATTTTAGGACGACATCCTTTTTATATACCCACAACATTCCCGAATGCTTATCAACCAAACTGGTACATTGAAGGTCTGGCAACTTATTATGAAACGGATAATGAGCGAGGAATCGGACGAGGACAAAGCTCTTATTACAACATGTTAATGCGCATGGAACTGCTTGGCGGATTGAAGAAAGTCAGACAAATAAATCAACCGATTGGAACGTGGCCAGCTGGTGCAATACCCTATTTATATGGTGTAAATCATTATCAATTCATTCAGGAAAAGTATGGTGAAACTAAAATTCAGGCATTAGTAGAAGGTCTGTCTGACAACGTAATACCTTATCGTATTGATTCAAACACCCAGAATGTATTTAACAAAAATCTCGATTTATTGTGGTTTGAATTTAAAAAATATTTGCATGAAAAACATGATCCTCTGATAGCTAAAATCAAGTCAGAAGGAGTGCGTGAAGGAAAGGCATTAAGCAGACATGGTTATGAGGCAAAATCATTACAGGCAATTAATGATAAGGCATTTTACATTTCCTTTAATGGGCGTAGTCATCATGTCTTGATGCGCTCCCAGGCAGGAAAACCGGCCAAGGTACTTCGCGAGATTAATTTTGGTGCGAGGCTAAGTATCCATAAAGATAAAGGCATTTTAATTACTCAGCCCGAACGATGTCGTAATGCACGAGTTTACTATGACATTTATAAAACAAATTTTGATGGTGGAGAATACACACGTCTGACTCATTGTGCTCGTTACCGCTTTGCAACCTGGACAAATAATGCAGATACAATTGTTGCAGTACATAACGAGTTAGGTATAAATAGTCTGCATTTACTTGATGGGAATGCTAAGTTCATTAAAAAATTATGGCAAGGTGATCGTGGTGAACAAATTAGTCATTTAACTTTTTCACCAACTGAAAATAATATTATTGCCAGTGTATGGCGTAAGGATCTCGGTTGGAATTTAGAAAAATTTGATTTGTCAGAAAATACCTGGACAGCAGTAACCCGCGATAATTTTATACAATCACAACCTCATTATTTAGATGACGGTAAGTCTATTGTCTATACATCAGACGATAATGGTATTTACAACATTTATAAGATGAATCTTAAAAGCAAAAAAAGAACAAAATTAACTAACGTCATTGGTGGTGCTTTTAGTCCGGCTTTAACCAGCAAAGGATTGTTCTATCTTGGTTATCGCTCGCAAGGCTATGATTTATTTTATATGCCGTCAGTTAAAGAGACTAAAGTTACACGAATTAATAAAAGCCGGATAACAAAAAAAATAAAATCATCTTCACGTTATCTCAGGTTGAAAAAAGAAAAAAGAAAAACCTCGGAACTTAAACAGGATGAAAATTTAGTCGCTCAGGATTATTCTCCATGGTCCAGCATGACACCAACATGGTGGTTACCTTCATTCATAATTGATGATCAACGTACTGAGCTTGGTTTCCAGACTTTTAATAATGATGCTTTATACCGACATACCTATGCATTATCTCTACGTTATGACTTTAGTAAAAACTGGTTAAATGGCTCTGTTAATTATTTATATGATGGGTTCTGGCCAATATTCCATTTAGGTATGTCACGTAATTCCAATATTTTCCTGAATTCGAATAACAAAACACAACGTATTCGTGCAGACGATCAAGCTATAATGGAAGTCATCACTCCATTCACGACACTAGATAGTGTTTTTACTATTAATGCTGCAGCATTAACAACAAGAGAAAGTGATCGTTGGTTGAAGACGGGTGTCTCGCCGGCATCAAGTAGCCGTGAAGATGTGGCTGCACTCGGTTTTAGATACTCATCTGCAGCACGATACCCTCTTTCGGTCAGTCGCAGTGGCGGACGCGCAGTAAGCATGGTTTATGAAGATAGTGATGCTATCGGTAACAGTGATCGTAAAGGTCAGGTCACAGTGGCTGAATGGCGTGAGTTTATTCATCTGGGTCGGGAACATGTATTGGCGTTTCGTGTAGTGAACGGTCTGGGAAAAAATAATCCTAAACCATTTCGTCTGGGTGGAATACAGGATTTTTATACTGACTATAGTTTGTTAATTACATCACCTCGTCCGCTGTTTAATAAACGTAATTATTCCTTACGTGGTTATAATGAAGGTCAAAATCAGCTTGTTGGGAAAAATATGCGTTTATTATCGCTGGAATACCGTTTCCCGATTGCACGAATAGAGCATGGCTGGATGGTTCCTCCTTTTGGTTTTAATCAAATTCATGGAACTGTATTTTATGATACAGGTGGTGTCTGGGATGATAATAGATCGAGTCCGAGCAAGTACTATGGCAGTCTTGGTGCTGAAGTAAACACTGATCTGGATCTTTTTTACAGTCTTCGTTTACACCTGACATTAGGTTTTGCCAAAGGACTTGATCCTGATATTGGGGAGAATAAAATCTATTTACGTATTGGTCACCAATTCTAAATTATATATTCTATATATATTTTAAAAAGTATAATTACCTGATAGTGATATATAGTTATTCTGATCTGCTGGTGTGTCAAGATACTCGCCGTATAAAACACTTAAACCCCAGGCATCAGAAATGTAATAATCAAGAACCGTGTAAACATAATTGCTTGATGAATTATCTATCGCAGAAATACTTTTGTTTTTACCTAAAGATATAGAGAACGATTGAAAATCCAAACCTGTTTCCACATTGTATGATTTCTTAAGCAAACCTGATGAAAGTAATAATGTTGTTTCATTAAAATATCGAGTGCTGTCGATTCTAGCTAATGTACTTACATCATGTGAGTAAGCATAAGAATAAGCACTGCCACTTAAACGAAAGTGCTTACCTAAATATAATCCTGACTTAATACCTAAAGCAGTACTTGAAATAATAATGTGCTCATTTGATAATTTGGTTAAATTAATTATTCTTAAACCAGGCACCAGAGCAATAAAATAGCTATTTTGACTGTATCGGATGGATGCGCTTGTTGAAAGCATGGTAAAAGCATCCCTTAAACCAGAAAATTCCAACATTCCTGTTAGCTTCCAGTCATCACTGTATTTTTTTGATAGTCCTACAAAAGACAAACTGTTTTCTATTATTTCTGAGCCCGAAGGTATTTTGCTTTTACCAAAACCAAAGAAAAGGTGTTTTGATTTACCCAGTTCCATATCAACGCTGAGCATGGAATTGGTATTATTTTGCTCATCTTTACCGAGATCAATACTGATGCTCGTATTTCGTGACTCAGCAAAAACACTCGAATGAATCAATGTATAACCAAGTACAATAAATATGAGCTTTTTTAACACTTTATTCTCCTGAAATCTTCATCCATTATTAAACATTTTATCGCAAATACAAAATTTGTGTATGGATTGAAAAAGAATCTAACAATTATATTAATAAATTGAGAATGGATAGACATAACTCAGTCTATATAATTAAGGAAAATCAGAGAGTAAACTAATTAGTTTGTTTAAAAGGGAGTTTCAAACTCCCTTTTAATATTTTATTGAATATTGAATTTACGTTCAAAAATGCTGGCCATGGCAACGCCTAAACGATCAGCAAAACGATCTAAATAGTTAGGACGTGGTGTGTAATCAATAATTTTTTCTGCTTCAATAATTTCCCGAGCAACAAAACTACTACTACCTAATCCATCAGTTAAGCCCAATGCTACACTTTCTTCTCCAGTCCATATTAAACCGGTGAATAATTTATCATTATCAGCCAGACGTTTACCACGCCCTTCTTTAACAGTGTCAATGAACTGTTTATGTATAGTGCCTAATAATGACTGAATATGTTGTTGGTCAGACTTTTTAACTTCGGAAAAAGGATCCAGAAAACCTTTACTTGTTCCTGCAGTATATAAACGACGTTCTACACCCAGTTTTTTCATTGCTTTGGTGAAACCAAAACCGTTCATTAATACACCAATTGAGCCAACTATACTGGCTTTATCTGCATAAATTTCATCTGCCGCGACAGCGATATAATATCCACCTGATGCGCACATGTCAGAAATGACTGCATAAACCTTTTTCTCTTTATGTTTTTTACGTAAGCGTTTGATTTCATCATAAACATAACCCGCCTGAACCGGACTGCCACCTGGACTATTGATGCGCAAAATAATAGCTTTAGCTTTCGGTTCTTTGAAAGCAGCACGTAAGCCCTGAATAATATTATCTGCGCTGGCATCTGCTCCATCAGCAATCACCCCTTGTATTTCGACCAGAGCGGTATGTTCAGTTGCTTTACCCAGCTTACTCGTACCATCGGATGATGAAGTCGCAGTAATAAACAGAACCAGTAAATAAATAAAGAAAAGCGCTTTAAAGAAAATGCTCCATTTACGAGTACGGCGCTGTTCGTTTACCGCAGCAAATGCAAGTTTGCTGATAACATCTGCCTGCCATTCTTCTTTATTTTTAATTTCATCAGTCATGATGGATTTCTTCCTTTAAAATTCTTAATTTAAAAGCCATTGATGTAAGTCTTTTATATTATCTACACAGGTTAATGGATTGCAATCGAGTAATCGCTCTTTTTCATGTACGCCGTATGAAACAGCAATTGAATGTGTCGCTGCATTATTAGCCATCTGTAGATCGTAATCGGTATCACCCACCATAATTGTTTCATTTGCTTCAACACCATACCAATCGATTATTTCCAGAAGCATTTGTGGATGAGGTTTGGAATGAGATTCGTCTGCGCAACGAGTAATGGGAAAAAACTCACCCAGACCTGTTTCTTTCAGTGATTTATCAAGACCATTTCGCCCCTTGCCTGTTGCAACAGCTAAAAAGTAATCTTGTGCGTGTAATGTTTCAATTAACTCACGAGCACCGGAAAATAATTCACAGGGTTCTTTTTCCTGGTTAAAAAAATGTTCACGATATCGTGTCGTTAATACATTGAGTTCTTCATTATTAGCTTCCGGACATAAAACATGAAGAGCTTCACGTAAGCCTAGTCCTATAATGTTTTTTATTTCATCATCGCTTTTTTCTGGTAGTTCAAGATCTGTCAGTGCCGTTTGCAGACAAGCAACAATGTGTGCAGCAGAATCCATCAGGGTTCCATCCCAGTCAAATACAATGAGTTTGGCTCTATGATTCATAATTCTATTTGTAACCGCTTTAATACATTTACAAGAGTTTCATCAAGTGGTGCTTCAACATATATAGGTATATCTTCACCCGTTTCAATATCGGGTAAGTGAAATTTTAATGAAAATGCATGCAAAAACAAGCGTTTTAGACCTTTGCTTTTTAAATAGCGATTAAATTCATCGTCACCATACTTATCATCACCCGCGATAGGGTAACCAATATGTTTTGCATGTACGCGAATTTGATGAGTGCGGCCGGTATCAAGTTTTACGCTCATTAAACTGGCTTCATCACCCACAGAATATGGGATGAACTGGGTACGGGCGTGCTTGCCCCCTTTATTACCTTCAGTATCAACAAAGACAAGACGCTCTCCGGAACAGACTACATTTTTTAATAAGGGGGCATCAACCCACTTACTCGTGCCCTTCCACTTACCTTTTAATAAGGTTAAGTAACGCTTATCCATCGTGCCTTCGCGCAACTGTTCATGTAAACGTCTTAATGCACTTCGTTTTTTAGCAATAATCAGGCAGCCTGAGGTATCTCGATCCAGCCGGTGCACCAGTTCAAGATTTTTATCATTTGGACGCAATTCACGAAGAGCTTCAATAAGACCATAACTGAGTCCACTACCACCATGAACCGCAAGGCCTGCGGGTTTATTTAGCACCATAATTCGCTTGTCTTCAAATAATATACGTGACTCAATCTGTTTTAAGACCTTATCGGATGCTTTTCCGGGTGCTTTTTTCTCAGCTTGACGTACAGGTGGAATACGCACCATATCACCCTCTTTGAGACGATATTCAGGCTTTATCCGGCCTTTATTCACCCTTACCTCACCTTTACGTACAATCCGGTAAACCAGGCTTTTTGGAACACCATTCAACTGACACATTAGGTAATTATCGATGCGCTGACCTGCATGATCAGCACTTATCTCGACAAATTGGACCTTAGGAGTTTGTGTGGGAGCTTGAGATTCATCTTTTGGCGACATTTGCGCATTGTAGCAGTATTAATGCCTTATGAAACAAGCATTGATGCTTCATGCTAACACTGGTATATTGGTCACAAGTGTTTGGAATTACACACAAAATTTTTCCGGTCTGCACCTCGTTTTACCTGATTACCAGGTCGCGAAAACAGTAGATTTAACGACACTATATAGAGTTTAGCAACATGCGAATTATCGGATGTTGATAGAAGCAAGAGCCCCGCAATCTACATAAAAGCATATTTGCTTATGTATAGCGGAGTAACTTAAAAAATTAACTGCGCTCCCACGGCCATAATCGAAACAGGCCGGTGGAGACTGAAAGTAAATTAAAACCTGGCGGCTCCTTAGGGAGATTTAATTCAGGCGCTGAATTTTTCAGCAGCGGGTTTTAATTAACATACAGTCCAACTGATCGGCTATGCCGACTTACCCGGTGGTTGAGCGCCAGGTAAAGGTTTAATAATGAAGAGAATGCTATTTAATGCAACTCAGTCAGAAGAGTTGCGTGTAGCGTTGGTAGATGGCCAACGTTTATATGATCTAGACATCGAAACCGCGATCCGCGAAACCAAAAAGTCTAATATCTACAAAGCTAAAATCACCCGGGTTGAGCCTAGTCTTGAAGCTGCCTTTGTAGACTATGGAGCTGAACGTCATGGCTTTTTACCGCTAAAAGAAATTTCACGAATCTATTTTAAAGATGGTGTCGAAACTTCAGGTCGCGTTAACATTAAAGAAGTTGTTCGCGAAGGCCAGGAGATTGTTATCCAGGTTGCTAAAGAAGAACGTGGTAACAAAGGTGCAGCACTGACTACTTTTATCAGTCTGGCCGGTCGTTACTCAGTGTTAATGCCAATTAATCCTCGTGCAGGTGGTGTTT
>VAPK010826367.1_pt1 | contig 12444 bp, 10 predicted proteins | sample 3395031 | NCBI WGS metagenome assembly VAPK01 (sample SAMN08290443, study PRJNA428436) | hydrothermal vent metagenome | isolation source: Deep-sea hydrothermal vent chimney 1 | place: Pacific Ocean: Juan De Fuca Ridge | reverse complement strand
GAGGGTTTTTATTTTAACTCGCTTTGCTCTGAATGTAGCAAACCCCAATTTAATAGGTTTTTCTTAATACGCTAGGGCACAAATAATTGGGAAACTTCAGTGAATAATTTCTATTATAATTTTGTTCGTCCTACAAGGTGGTTACGATATTGTTATAATGTAATTTATCATTTTCATAGAAAATACATCCCCATAGATTCTATGGAAAACAATATGAATAAACCTGAACGTAAGTTATTTATAAAAGATACCGATCCTTTATTACAAGCTCTTGTATCAACATGCAAAATTTTGCATATTCCTCATTCAGCAGAAACACTGACAGCTGGGTTGCCTTTAGTCAACAACAAATTAACGCCTGCGCTCTTTATTAGAGCGGCTAAACGGGTCGGGTTGTCTGCCGGTCTAGTTGAGCGCCCTTTAGATAAAATATCAAATCTTGTTTTACCTGCTGTTTTGTTATTAAAAGGAAATAAAACATGTGTCTTGCTTTCTGAAGAAAATGAGCAGTGTTCAATCATATTACCAGAAACAGGGAATGGTAAAAAAATAGTTCCTTTTCATGTCTTAAAAGCCGAATACACTGGATTGGCTTTTTTTATTCAAATGAGTCATAAATTTGATAATCGGACAGCAGATATTGCATCTTCAAAAGATAAGCATTGGTTCTGGGATGTTATTTATAAATCGTGGCCTATTTATGCTGAAGTATTAGTCGCGTCCTTTCTTATTAACCTTTTTGCCTTGGCATCACCTTTATTTGTCATGAATGTGTATGACAGAGTTGTGCCCAATCATGCATTGGAGACGCTGTGGGTTTTGGCGATAGGAATTGGCATTGTTTTTAGTTTTGATTTTTTGATGAAGACACTGCGTGGTTATTTTATCGATGTTGCAGGAAAACGTTCTGACGTCATTTTATCTTCAACAATTTTTGAGAAAGTAATGGGGATTAAAATGGAATCCCGACCTACTTCTGTCGGTGTGTTTGCCAATAATTTTCATGAGTTCGAGTCGTTTAGAGATTTCCTTACATCAGCGACACTTGCAACCTTAATTGATTTGCCTTTCCTGTTTGTTTTTTTACTGGTTATCTATCTGATTGGGGGAAACCTTGCCCTGATTCCTCTTTGTGTGCTGCCGTTAGCTATTTTGGTTGGTGCTATGATTCAAATTCCGTTAAAAAAGACAATAAATGAACTGTTCAAATACTCTGCACAAAAAGGAGCTATATTAATTGAATCCTTAACTAATCTGGAGTCAATTAAAAGTAGCGGAGCAGAGGGGCAAATGCAAAAACAATGGGAGCAAAATGTAGGGAAAATAGCTAGTTTGAGTTTGAAAACTCGGTTTTTTTCTTCTGTGGCAATTAACTCTACAACTTTTATTCAACAAATGGCAACGGTTTCAGTGGTCATATTCGGCGTTTATAAAATATCGGAAGGTGAATTAACAACAGGTGGACTTATTGCTTGTACAATTTTAACGGGGCGAGCACTCGCACCTGTTGCCCAAGTTGCTTCGTTGCTAACCCGATACCATCAATCCAGAACAGCTTTGGAGTCAATAGATCGAATGATGTCTCTGCCTGTTGAACGTGATGCTGGAAAAAAATATCTCCACCGTCCCGAATTTAAGGGTTCAATAGAGTTTAAAAACATTTCTTTTAGTTATCCAGAACAGCCAGTTAAAGCACTTGATAATGTTTCCTTTAAAATAGATACCGGAGAACGTGTGGGTATTATTGGGCGTATTGGCTCAGGAAAAAGTACTATTGAAAAATTGATGATGGGTTTATATGAAGCGCAACAAGGTTCAATTCTCGTTGATGGAACGGATATTAGGCAGCTAGATCCTGCTGATTTACGCCGCCAAATTGGTTATGTGCCACAAGATATTTCATTAATGTTTGGCAGTGTGAAAGATAACATTACATTGGGTTCTGGTTTTGTTAATGATAAGGCCATTTTAAAAGCCGCTGAAATTGCTGGTGTGACAAATTTTGTTAATAATCATCCATCAGGCTTTGATTTGCAGGTTGGTGAACGAGGCTTATCTCTTTCCGGAGGACAAAGACAAACGATTGCAGTTGCCCGAGCTTTGTTGCTGTCACCCCATGTTTTTGTTATGGATGAACCTAGTAACGCAATGGATAGTAGTTCAGAAGAAGGGTTTAAAAAACGATTTTTAAACCAATTAAAGACTCAAACGCTTATTTTAGTGACCCATAAAGCATCTATGTTAACGTTAGTTGATCGATTGATTGTGATGGATGGTGCCAGAATTGTTGCCGATGGTGCAAAAGAAGAGGTGCTTACAGCATTAAAGCAAGGTCAAATTAAAGTTGCGAGTTAATGATGCAGAATAAACAATTAGCGGTGAAATCAGGTTTTAATAAAATTAAATTAGATTTAACGGCAGAGTTTAAAATCGAAACGGATGATCTGCCTTATATAACAGATATTAAGTCAGTCAATCAGTCTGGTGTTCCTTTATATAGTCACATTCTTCTTTGGGTAACTTTGTGTTTTGTTATCATCGCAATTATTTGGGCAAATTTTGCCATGTTGGATGAGGTAACCCGTGGATCAGGCAAAACAATTCCTTCTAGCTATATTCAAGTTGTACAAAATCTGGAAGGAGGTATTCTTGCTGATATTTTAGTTAAAGAAGGCGAGCTGGTTGAGAAAGGACAGGCTTTGTTAAAACTAAAAGAGGTTCGGTTTTCGTCATCGTTTAATGAGACCAAGCTCAAATATTATGAATTATTGTCGAAAGTGGCTCGCTTAACTGCAGAAATAAACAAAACAGAGCTAGTTGTTCCCGAAGAAGTTATGGAAAAAACACCGAATATTGCTAACAACTCCAAACAGTTATTGGAATCGAGACAGCATGAATTGAAGGTTAATAAAAGAATCTTAGAAGAACAGATTAGACAAAAAAAACAAGACCTTATTGAAATAAAATCCAGATCAGGTCAATTAACTAGAAGTTATAAGTTGTTAAAAGAAGAGCTGGATATTTCAAAACCGTTAGTGGCAGAAGGCGCTATGTCAAAAGTGGAAATATTACGTTTACAACGGAGTGTTAATGACTTAAAAGGTGAGTTAACGTCCACTAGATTATCAATGCCACGGTTAGAATCTTTTATAGATGAAGCTAAAGGTAAATTGTCAGAATTGGAAATTCGTTTTCGTACTAAGGCAATAGAAGAGCTTAATCAAGCGAAAGCAGAATTAGGAAGAACAACTGAATCTGTTATGGCACTTGAAGACAGAGTAACCCGTACTCGTGTTTTATCACCCGTTAAAGGAACTATAAAGCGATTGAAAGTTACCACAATTGGTGGTGTTGTTCAACCCGGCATGGATTTAGTTGAAATTGTACCTTTTGAAGATCAATTGTTGATTGAGGCAGAGGTTAGACCGGCGGATATTGCTTTTTTACACCCCGGCTTAAAAGCAATGGTAAAACTAACGGCTTACGATTATTCAATTTACGGAGGGTTAGAAGCAGAACTTGAACACATTAGTGCAGATACCATTACAAATAAAGAGGATGATAAAAGTTATTATCTAATTCGATTGAGAACTAGTAAAAACTATCTGGAAAAAAAGGGTGAAAGGCTTAACATTATTGCAGGAATGACAGCTGATGTTGATATATTGACTGGAAAAAAGTCTGTTTTAGACTATCTTTTAAAACCAATACTAAAGGCAAAACAGCGTGCATTGAAGGAGCGTTAAGATTGTTTTTATATCCTAATGGAATGTATAAGTTAATTATTTTTCATTCCTAATTTTGTGGTGCAGTGTGTAAAACATGCTCTGGACAAGGGAATAAATGTGAGTCAAATTAAAATTTTTTCAGAGAATAAAGCATTAGTCGAATTTTGCGCACAAGCATTATCTTCCTTAGGTGCTCTCGATACCATCAAAGATATTCATTTAGAAGTTAATGCTGATGCCGTGATTATTGATGCGCAAAAAATTGATGAGGATAAACAATTAATCTCTCTTTTTAGTAACAAAGCAATTCGGTTTTTAATTATTGGCTCAAATTGGTCTGAAGACAATCAAGTTCAGGCATTATTACAGGGAGCTGCAGGCTATTGCGATGAATCGGTGACGCCGAAAACACTGCTCCAAGCAATTGAAAACGTATTAGCCGGTGATGTTTGGATGCAACGGCATTTGGTTCCACAGATTATTGGCTATTTGATGCAAGCAAATTCAAACGCTCAAGCTAAATTGGATGAAGAGAGAGAGATATTAGACAAACTATCCAAGCGCGAATTAGATGTTGTAAAAATGATACATAAAGGAAATAATAATAAAACTATTGCCTCTACTTTGTTTATTTCTGAAAGAACTGTTAAGTCACATTTGACTTCTATTTTTAAAAAATTAAAAGTACCTAACCGTCTGCACTTAGCTGTGTTAATTAAAGAAATTAGTTGACCGGAAGTTGTTAAATAGGATAAAGTCGATTCATTAAGAAATAGCATTAATTCACGAGTATGAAATTAGTGCTTAAGTACTCGACCATAAATATTTAAGTACTCGACCATAAATATTTTAACAATTTTGCGTAGGATTTTTTTTCATATTCAAGGCGCATAAACAGACGCATAGCGAGCTACGCAACGCCGAAGATGATAAAAAAGACAAGTAAAATGTTAAAATATTTGTGGTCGAGTACTTACTATCATTCTATTAAACTTTTGAGGGAAAGATGAAAATTAGAATCGCACTTAGTTTAAGTAGCCTTATTGTAGGTAGTGCTATCGCACCGATGTCTTCTGCCCAAACGTTACAAGAAGCAATACAGTTTACTATTAATGAAAACCCTGAAATTCAATCAGAAAAATCTGAAAGACGGGCGGTTGAACATGAGATAAGCCAAGCAAAAGCAGGTTATTTTCCTACTATTGATCTTAATGCCGGTATTGGTTGGGAACAGTCGACGAATCCTACAACAAGATCACGAGGTGATGGGACTGTTTCTTATGGTAGAGAGGAAGCCTCTATTCAATTGAGGCAAATGATTTTTGATGGTTTTGCAACCTCAAGTGAAGTCAAAAGACATGAAGCAAGAACAAATGCTAGAGCCTACAGTGTTTATGGTAAATCTGAAATTATTGCGTTAAATGCTGTCGAGTCTTATCTTAACGTATTACGTCGCAGAGAGTTAGTTGCTTTGGCAAAAGAAAACCTTATTATTCACCAAAGAACGAATGACCAAATTAAATTACGCAGTGAACGAGGTTTAGGAAAAAGAGCAGATTATTATCAGTCTAGTGGTCGATTAGCTTTGGCTGAGAAAAATGCTATGTCAGAAATTGGTAATCTGCAAGATGCTGAAACAGATTTTTTAAGGATCGTTGGAACTCTGCCAACTGATTTAAATGCTGTTCCAAATATTGATAAAATTTTGCCAGAAAATAGGAATCAATCAGTTGAACAAGCTATTGTTAATCACCCTATTTTAAAGTCTGCGAATGCGGATGTTGATTCAGCTTTTGCTCAACATGAAACAGCAAAGTCTCCTCACCTGCCGCGTTTGGATGTTGAAGCAGGAGCATCACACAACGTTGATATAGATGGAATTAAAGGTAAAAACGAAGACTCCTATGCAATGCTGCGTCTAAGATATAATTTATTTAATGGCGGAAAAGACGTCGCTCGCCGTAGGGAGACAAGAGAGCTTATCAATCGTGCTAAAGATATTAGAGACAATACATATAGGCAAGTGGTTGAAAACATGAGAAAGTCTTGGGTGGCTCGTGACACATTAAAACGACAAATGGAGTTTTTTAAAGAACATAAGCTTGCAAGTATAAAAAGTAATGCTGCCTATCAAAAGCAATTTAATATTGGTCAGCGTACATTATTAGATTTATTAGATTCAGCTAATGAAATGTTTTTGGCAAAAAGTTCTTTCAGTAATGCCAAATTCGATGAACTTCATGCTCAATATCGAATTCTTGCCAGTAAAGGATCATTGAATAATCATTTAGGCGTTAAACTTCCAGTGGAAGCAGTTGCTTTAAAATAGTTTAAACTAGATTTCAATTTTATTTTCCATTCCGCTAGGGCAAAATATAATAGAAAAAAACAAAGTTATCACTTTTTTATAACTTTTAATGATCGAATACGATTAATTGCTGCTGCAACTTCGTATTTGCGCGGTAAAGACAAGGTTCCAGGATAATCTGCTTCTAGGCAGGACAAACCTTGTTGTTCTATTTTGTTATATAACCGTTTTAGCCAACTTTCTATTGTTTGAGTTTCTTCGCTTTTTTTTTGCATTACCGTTCTTAGCATGAGTAAACAATAGCCAATTGACAGCATTTGAGGTGCTTCTACAATTTGTGGTAACGCCTCCAAATTAATTAAATCCATTCCGTATTCTAATTGTTTGGGTGCATTTCTTAAATCCTTTATTCGTTTTGGAATTTCTTTTTTCAATCGTTGATTGATGTAGGCTGGATTAAAATTATTATTTGACGATAAGTATCGGTGGTTATCAAAATTTACAACATTATTTTCGTCTTCAATAATTTCGCCTAATTGTTCTCTTACTTTGCTGGTAATATCTTTGCATTGGTAATTATCCATTTGTAAACAATAATCTGCTTTTTGCAAAAAAGTGCCCAGACCGCCCACCACAAATATCATAGAGACTTTATGCTGTTTCCAAAGTGAACGAACAGTAGAATAAAGCGGTTTAATAGGGTCTTTGATTGGACTCAGCACTTTATCAATTAATTTATCTCTATATAAAAAATTGGTCGCGCAAGTATCTTCGTCAAATAGCATTAAACGTGAGCCAGCTTCAAATGACTCAACAATACTTGCTGCCTGAGAAGTGCTTCCACTTGCATTATCGGTGGAAAATTGTTCCGTTTGAATTCCATTTGGTAGCTCGCCAATAAATGAACTGATATTAACTTGCTTGATACTTCGACCTTCTTCAGCACGAATAAAAACAGCGTCATCCCTAGTGACAATATATTCTCTACCATCATTAGGAATATGAGCATAGACACCCGCTAAAATTGCTTGCAAAAGGGTTGATTTGCCATGATAGCCACCCCCAGTAATGCAGGTTACCCCTTGTTTGATTACCATGCCCTGAATGCTATTGTTTTCAGATAAGGGAATATCTATTTGACATGTTTCTGGTGATTGAAATTTTTGTATTTCTGATCCTAATGCAGGTTTGTCACTAATTCCGTTTAGTCTTGCTAAACACGCTCCATTGTTGATGAAAACAATAAGACCATGTTGCTCCATAAACTGTTTTATTTTTTGTCGTGTATTCTGAATTTCCAGAAATTTATTAAGTAAATTCCTAGATGCTTTGTCATAGTTTTTATAATAAAAAGTAAAATCAACGATGGCGGATAATTCTTGCTTAAACATTAAATCCGTTTGCTCTGCATCGAACGTCCTGCCTCCTTGATCTTTTGCAGGTAGACTGAAAATAAAACGTAATTCTATTTCTTCGTCGCTAAATAACACGCTATCACGTTCGAGCATTTTTTGACTGAGGAGAATAGTATGGAATGAGCCACTTCCATCTTTCCCTCTGTTTTGTTGTGCAAATTGATCAATACCCAAATTGAATCTGCGTATTAAAAAATCAGCTAAGGCTAACCTGTTGTGTGGTGTTGTGAAACAAGATTCGGGTAATTCACTAGCTTTATGTGATATTTTTACTGTGGCTATAGATGCTGGGTTTGCACCGGGGCTGCTTTGAACTCTAAGAAACTGAAAAGTAAATTGAGGAAAAACAAAGAGTCCTCTTAATTTTTGTATTTTTTGGTAAGGTTGGCCAGAAATTGACTTAATGAGTGAACCTAATTGGGGTTCTAGTTCTTTCATGGTTTTTCAGATAAATAATCCTTAGCCATATAGAGTGCTGCAATTGAACGAGCTTCGGTACATTCTCCGGTTGCCAGTAGTCCTTGAATATTATTTAGTTTCCAAGGGATTACTTCCAGTTCTTCCGGCTCATCACCTTCCAGTTTTTCTTCATATAGATTTTCTGCAATCACAATATCAATCATGTGTTCCAAATATGAGGGGGCAAGGGATAATGAGGTTAAATGATGCAATTGATTAGCACCATAGCCAACTTCTTCCTTTAACTCTCGATTGGCAGCATCTAAAAGTTTTTCACCTGTATCAATTTTTCCTTTCGGTAAACCAAGTTCATAACGATCAACGCCTGCTGAATATTCTCTGATTAATAAAACGGTCTTACTATCAATCAAGGGAACAATTAATACTGCTCCAGGTGATTGGTTTCTGGTGAGCCGTTCATATTCACGATGTACACCGTTACTAAACTGGAGGCTCATTGACTCAACGCGAAAGAGGCGAGTCTGAGCAATCGTTTCTCTACTAATTATTTTAGGTTTTTCAGGCATTATTTGATATTGTGTTTACTAAGGAATGTACAAGTTACTTATTTCATTCCTAACTTTTGTAACTATAGCTCAATAGTATGATTAAATGGGAAAAAATTGATACTGTCTTACTAGATATGGATGGCACTTTACTGGATTTGAATTTTGATAATCATTTTTGGTTGGAATTTGTACCTGCTCGTTATGCCGAAAATAACAATCTTTCACTGGAACAGGCAAAACAGCAGCTTAAACCTCAGTTTAAGGCAATGGAAGGTAAGTTGGAATGGTATTGTTTGGACTATTGGAGCGAAGTGTTAAAACTTGATATTGCAGGTTTAAAAGCAGAAGTTTCAGGGTTAATTTCAGTATTGCCTCATGTCATTGAGTTCTTGGAGCAGATTCGACAATCGACCAGAAAATTATTACTGGTAACTAATGCTCATAGAGACAGTCTGGATTTAAAGATGGAAAAAACTTGTTTACAACCATTTTTTGATCAGATAATAAGCTCACATGATTATGGTGCATCAAAAGAACAGCAAGTTTTTTGGGATCAGTTAAACAAACAGCAACCTTTTGATAAAAAAAATACTTTGCTAGTTGATGATAGCTTGGCTGTTTTAAGATCGGCTAGAGAATATGGCATTGAAAATCTAATTTCAATTAGTAAACCAGATTCGCGGCAAGCAAAAAGAGAAATTGTCGAATTTTTAGCTATTGAGGATTTTCGGGAGTTGATGCTGGGGCTTTAGGTTTATTTGGAGTTGATTGATTTCTGGGTTTAAAGGTTTTCGATTTAGAGTGGTGGGGTTTTTTCCCCCTTACTGGTGTTTTGCGGGGTGCCTTTTTTTCAGGTTGTTTAATGTCTGTTGCTAAAAGATCTTCTGTAATAGAATCGACTGGAATTTTTTCGCCGATAAAGTCTTCTATATCGGGCATGGAATAGGCGTAATCTTCACATATAAAACTGAATGCAACCCCACTTGCTCCGAAACGTGCCGTTCTACCAATTCGATGGACGTAATCTTCGACATCTTGTGGCAAATCATAATTAATTATATGTGAAACTTCTGGGATGTGCAGTCCACGAGCGGCAACATCTGTAGCAATCATTAAGTTCACTTTATCCTGCTGAAAATCATTTAACAGGCGCTGTCTTTTTTCTTGTGGAACATCCCCGCTTAATACTGCGACCTTGAAATCATTTGCATTTAGATAAGAATCCAGCTGTTCAGCACAACGCTTGGTATTAACAAAAACAATAGAGCGTTGTGGTTGGTGTTTGTTTAGTAATCCAATGAGTAAGGGTATTTTTTGATCATTTGACGGACAAAAAGCACTTTGGGTGATAGCCTTAGAGGTCACTTCTTCACTTTCAATCTTGACGAGCACAGGGTTGTTCATGTGTTCATAAGCCAATTCCATTACTTTATGAGAAAGCGTGGCTGAAAAAAGTAAATTGAGGCGTTTTTCTGCTGTTGGCATTCGTCTTAATAAAAATCGAATATCTTTGATAAACCCAAGATCAAACATCCTGTCCGCTTCATCAAGTACACTGACTTGAATATTGTTCAGGTTTAATGCATTTTGTCGATGAAAGTCAATAATTCGTCCGGGTGTGCCAATCACAATATCTACATTGGACTTAACAGCATCCAGTTGTTTTTTGTAATCTGTGCCCCCATATATGAGAGCATATTTTAGATTTAAAAATTTACCTAGTAATAATGCATCTTTATGAATCTGAATGGCTAGTTCTCGAGTAGGAGCAAGAATTAATGCACGAGGGTTTTTGATTTTTTCACTTTCGTCATTGATTAAATGCTGAAATGTCGCGAGCAAAAATGCAGCTGTTTTACCTGTTCCTGTTTGAGCTTGTCCTGCAATATCTTTACCTCGTAAAGAAAGGGGTAAGGTGTCATCCTGTATAGGTGTGCACAAATCAAAGCCAGCTTGGTTAAGGCTTTTAATGATAGAGTCGGATAATTCCAGGTTACTGAAACGTGTTTTTGTTAAATGTGTTTTGTTCATGCTGCATAGGATAACTTAAAATCGAAATAGTCTGAAATAGATTGACAATATATTGCAATCAAATTTATAGTTCAACTTTAAAACTTTGGAGAATAATGTGAGTGACTCAGTACTTCATGTAACAGATGCTGATTTTAGCGAAACAGTGATTAAGTCAGATATCCCCGTATTAGTTGATTATTGGGCAGAATGGTGCGGTCCTTGCAAAATGATCGCCCCCGTTCTGGATGAAATTGCAACGGAATATGCTGGTAAACTAGCTGTTGTAAAATTAAATATAGATGATAATCAAGCAACGCCTCAACATTATGGAGTACGAGGAATCCCAACATTAATGATTTTTAATAACGGAGAAGTTGAAGCAACAAAGGTGGGCGCTTTAACTAAATCTCAGCTAGCTGATTTTATTGATAGTAATATTTAAAACAGGTTTGGCGTGTGAGGAATTTACACGCCTTAATTTTCTGTGTCCTAGCTTTATTGGTCAAGATTCAGGAAAAACATTGCATGATCTTAATTATTAGACTACAATTCACTTTATCCACTTCAGGATACCCCATCGTTAATCCCTCGATACTTAAATAAATAATTCAAACTTAGTTTAGTAGCGGTTACGTCCGTTTATCATTTCTTTAAATCTTCAAAATATGAATCTGTCCGAATTAAAACTGAAACAAATTGGTGAAATTGTATCTATTGCTGAGTCACTTGGCATTGAAAATATAACAAGAGCAAGAAAGCAGGAGGTTATTTACGCTATCCTGAAAAAGCAGGCAAAAAGTGGTGAAGATATTTTCGGCGATGGAGTGCTGGAAATTTTACAAGATGGGTTTGGTTTTTTACGAACGCCGGGGAGTTCATATTTAGCAGGGCCTGATGATATTTATGTGTCACCCAGTCAAATCAGACGTTTTAGTTTGCGGACGGGAGATACAGTCAGCGGAAAAATAAGACCCCCAAAAGATAATGAGCGTTATTTTGCGATGCTTAAAGTTGAGAAGATTAACTTTGATTCACCGGAAAATGCAAAAAACAAGATTCTTTTTTCTAATTTAACGCCACTTTTTGCAAATAAACGTTTTATTCTTGAGCAAGGTAATGGTACTAGCGAAGATCTTACTGGGCGAGTGATTGACTTGGTCGCTCCAATTGGTAAAGGGCAGCGGGGAATGATTGTTTCACCTCCTAAGGCTGGTAAAACCATGATTCTGCAAAGTCTGGCACATGCAATTGCAGAAAATAATCCAGAGTGTTATCTAATTGTGCTCCTGATTGATGAGCGGCCAGAAGAAGTTACAGAGATGCAGCGTTGCGTTCGAGGAGAAGTGGTTTCCAGTACTTTTGATGAACCTGCTACAAGACACGTACAAGTCGCTGACATGGTCATTGAAAAAGCACGGCGCTTAGTTGAACATAAACATGATGTGGTCATTTTATTGGATTCCCTGACTCGCTTGGCAAGAGCTTACAACTTGGTAACCCCGTCATCTGGAAAAATTCTTTCAGGGGGTGTCGATGCAAATGCATTAGAAAAACCTAAACGATTTTTTGGAGCAGCAAGAAATATTGAAGAAGGGGGCAGTTTAACGATTATTGCAACAGCTTTAGTTGATACAGGTTCTCGGATGGATGAGGTTATCTATGAGGAATTTAAAGGTACGGGTAATATGGAACTACATCTTGACCGAAAAATTGCTGAAAGACGTGTCTATCCTGCTATTAATATTAATCGTTCGGGAACACGAAGAGAAGATTATTTGGTTGAGCCGGAAGAGTTACAAAAGACTTGGATATTACGCAAAATATTACAACCTATGGACGAAATTGCCGCGTCAGAATTTGTATTGGGCAAGCTTAAAGATTTTAAAACCAACTCAGAATTTTTTGAATCAATGAAGCGATAGGATATCGTAATCCCTTGTTAAGGAATGGGGGATGAAATACTTGAATAATTAACGTTGTCTTTTTATCCATTTTCTTCGTTGTAACAACAG
>VAPK010022149.1_pt1 | contig 12444 bp, 9 predicted proteins | sample 3395031 | NCBI WGS metagenome assembly VAPK01 (sample SAMN08290443, study PRJNA428436) | hydrothermal vent metagenome | isolation source: Deep-sea hydrothermal vent chimney 1 | place: Pacific Ocean: Juan De Fuca Ridge | reverse complement strand
GTAGCAGGGAAAGCATTGTTATCATCTGCAGGACCTGGCCATCCACCACCAGCTGCTAAATTGATAAGGACATTTGCAGGGTTTGAATTTCCCCAACCAGTACTAGGGTTGTTAATAGGATAAGATACCGTACGAATAAGGTTATTGTCAAGATAAAATTTCACCTGAGTACTTGTCCATTCACATGCCCAAGTATGATAGCCTGAACTTAAAGAGTTCCCTTTAGTTGATGCGAATGCATTGTCTCCACTGTTACTAAAGTGAACGTTGTTATGATAAGCCAAAGGTGTCCAGTTCGGAGCTTTACTACTATCCCATTGATTATTTACAACCTCTACAATATCAATTTCTGCTTTAGTTCCTCCTTTTTTTCTATATAACCAAAAAGCAGGCCATAAGGCTTTTCCATCAGGTATTTTCATACGTGTTTCAAAATAATAAGATTTTGAAGCGGTAGGTTTATAGGTGTTTTTAGACCGTAAACAACCTGATGTGATTTCTCTGTTAGTGCCAGTTTGGTTTGCACCACCTGCGTAATCAGGTTTGCCGTTTCCATTGAGGTCATTATTAAACCGGGCAATTATTTTTAAATGATTTGAAGCAAACGCATAGTTATTGCTCGAAAAGGCAGTGTATTTTTGCCATTCTGCAGGGTTGGCCCAAGGATTATTAGGGTTTGCATCTCCCCAAAGAAGACCCCAATCATAGTTGTTTTGTAAGTCAGTAGAATTTTTAATATTTCCAGAAGTTCCAAAGTTGTGATTTAAAACGGAGGTATAACCTGACGGAGCTTGAGCGGTACTAATACTACTCAAAAGAAATAAAAATAATAATGTTAATCCATGTGATAATTTTTTCATAATGTTAAGATTTAGTTAATATTAATAATTGCTAGATTCAGTTAAAATAAAAGCTATTGGATTTTTTGCTTTAACTGAAAATTTAGTAGTTATTTAATCTTATATGTAATGATTGCTAGAATAGAAGAAGTAAAAGGTGTGTTTTTAAGACAGTATTTGAGCGTTAAACCATGTCAGCGATATGAGTAGAGATAAATAAATCTGACGTTGGTTTGAAGTTTGAGTAATGTTGAAATCATATGGTTTAAATTTGGTAATTGATAAAATTATCGACCTGTTTATTGATAATTATTCAATATAAGTACACCTTAACTGATAATAACCCTACATGGTAAGGGTGAAAAATAAAAAATTGTTTGTTTTGAAGGAAGTTTTTCTTAGTATGAAGCAAGTAAAAAGAAGCGTTTGGGAGGCGATTTGATTCCGAAACGTATACAAATATAAGAAGTTGATTAGATAATTGAGTAAGTAATGTATTAGAAATTACTCATTAAAATGCACATACTTTTTTGAGTTGCTGTCTTCGCAGATAAATGATAAGTTATCATTATAAATACCTTTATAATCGGTGTATACTTGTCCGCAGTTTGATTCATCATAATGATTTATGATGACCAATTTACCAGCATCTAAAAAGCTTTGAGCACCAGAAACATCCCACCAATTTTTTTCATCTTTATACGATTCGTACAAAACACCATCGAAATCAGAAGCATTGTCAACCATATTTTTAGCCATACATTTCATTCCTTTTTGATGCACATAATCGCACAATTCTTGAAAATAGGCAATGCCTTCTGCTTCAGTAACTTCAAATTTATAGGTTGATCGTAATTCTTCATCATAAATCCAATCCATATTATCAAATTCAACCCAGTCACATCCCCAAAGGGCAATTTGATCAATTCTAGCTTTCATAATATTAATGATGCCTGTTGTAGTTGAATTCACAAAAAATTCACCTTGCCATTGTCCCCATTGTTTTGAGACAAGGTGCTGTTGAATTTCAGAAAAATCATTTCTCCAATCTTCACCTGTACCAATGCTAATATATGCACCTACTTGATTTCCGTTTGCTTTAATTTCAGCAATTGAATTTGCTACATCATCTTGAAAAGGGTCAATAAGTACATAAGCATTTTTAGCTGTTGCTATGATATCATCTATTTTATCTTCTTGATAATTTTCTTGATATGCCTGATTGTAGATGGCTATTGCTTTATTTGTTGATAAAGGATGTGTTTCTTCAGCTTCTTCATCATTACAAGATAAAATTATAAAAAGTAAAATTAGTATTGTTTTTATGCTAAGTTTCATGTCTTCTTAAGTTAAACTGTATAATTTGTAACGAAAATAAAGAAGAAAAATTGCAATAAATTTATTTGTTGGTATTGCAATAAGATATAAGTAATTTACAGTTTCGGTTGTTGTGCTAATACCACTTCTGTTGTTTTTTTGAATGGAGTTTGGTATTAAAAAGAAGTGAAGGCTAAATCACTTTTTTTCAAATGTTGAATTGATAGGAGAAATGATTTTACATCCCTGATAATTCACAATTTTGGCTATCGCCCTGCGATTAAAATATTTTACCTACTTCATTTTTTATATAAGCTAAAGCTATTTTTGAAGGAGATTCTTTTTCTGAGCTCTTTTTTAAAATTGCTTCACGCATAGCATCAGCATCTTTTACTTCTGTATTAGCCATTGTAGTTCTAATAGTACTTATAGTTGTATTTTTTGCAGTAACAATTACATTCCAACACCTATCAGTAATATAAATTTGTTGTGATAAATTATGTTCAAATTCTTGTTCAATAGTAGCAACGAGCTTTTTTTGATAAGCCACTTTATCATCGCTATTAGGTGTAATTCTTACAATAATATTATGAGGTGCAATTCGCTCTAAAAACAAGGTCATTCGCTCGTAAGCTTGTAAACGTAATGGTAAGGCCGCATGTTGATTTTCTTTACGAAGTAAGAAAATTCGACGATTGTCTTCATTTTTTGTGTGTTGTTTGAAAAAAAAGTAGGCAACCAAACCTGTAATGATTGCAGGAAGAGTATAACTTAAAAGCTCAATAAATTTTGTTGTGTTCATAATAATATTTATTTGATAATTCAAAGCTAATGGTTATAACTGAATTTTCATAAATTTATTTTATAGAAGTGACAATTGTCATTATTTCAAGAAAAAGCTATAATTATCTTTGCGATATAATTAATATCATGCTTTATAAATATAGACAATTATGAAAAATATTATTTTAAAATTCTTTTTTTTCCTATTTACCACTTATGCATTTTCTCAATCTGGGCATATCATGCAAGGTGTAGGTTCAGTCAATATGTCAATGGGTGGAGCCTCAACAGCTCAACCTTTAGATATTTCAGGAGCATTACAATGGAATCCTGCTGGTATTTCAACTTTTGATGGTAAAATTTTGAAAGTTGATATTGGTCTATTTTTTTCTTCACCAGAACTAAATTCTACTGTGCCAGAGTTTGATGCTCAGGGGCAACCTACAGGTAATTTTTTTAGTGGCACAACTGAAGATGATAGAGGTGTTTCACCTATGCCAGCCATCGCTTTTGTGTATGGAAAAGAAGATAGTAAACATACTTTCGGAATTTCTGCTTTTGGTATAAGTGGCTTTGGTGTTACTTTTCCAGAAAGCACCACCAATCCTATTAATATGCCTCAGCAATTTGGAGGTTTTGGAAGAATTGAATCTGATTATATGTTATTGCAAATAGGATTAACTTATGCTTATGAAATATCTGATAAATTCTCTGTCGGTGTTGAACCTACATTCAATTACTCTTCGTTAGAGCTGATGCCTAACCCAACAGCAAATCCAAGTTTAGCAGGCTATCCTTCAACAAATAAGGCAACTGCTACAGGTTTTGGAGCACAGTTTGGTTTGTTTTTTAACTCAGGTTCTGGTTTTAAAGCTGGTGTAGCTTATAAAACAACACAGGCGATAGGTGATTTTGAATTTGAAAATACATATTTAGACAATACTACAGGTACGAATAAATTTAATATGGATTACCCAGCAATTCTCTCATTCGGGTTAGGGTATTCAAATGAGAAATTTGATTTAGCGGTTGATTATAGAATGGTAGATTATGAAAATACGGATGGTTTTTCAAAAACAGGATGGACGCAAACTGCTTCTGTAGCTGGTTTTGGTTGGGAGAATATTTCTATCTTATCTGCAGGGATACAATATAAAGGGATAGACAAATTACCATTGCGTTTAGGATATACTTATAGCTCAAACCCGATAAATGATGAGGTTGCTTTTTTCAATATTCCTGCACCAGCAATTATTAAAAATGCTTTCCAGTTTGGGTTAAGTTATATGGCTAGTGATAATTTTTCAATTGATGCTGTTTATCATTATGGAACTAGCGGAGGTGAAACAAAAGGTCAATTATTAAATCCTCAGTTTAGTCAAAACTTCCCGCCTTACGGAGCAATTCCTGGAAGTGAGGTTTCTTATGAAATGAAAACATCTATGATTATGATGGGTATTAGTTATACTTTTTCTAAGTAAAATAATTTCAAAAAGACTGTCAATTTTAACAGTCTTTTTTTATACTACCTTTGTAAGATATACAATTGAACATGAAAATAAATGTTAGAATACTATTGCTTTTAATTACTGTATTGACTTTAATTAATTGTAGTACTGATGATGGTAATTCAAAAGATACAAGTTGTAGTTACGAAGGAGTGTCTTATGTAGATCCAATAAATCAGAAAACTCGTTTAATAGCTGAATCTAAATTATTTATAGGCTATATAAGGCTATCATCTAATGGCAAACCAGAGATTGAAATTTATGAAAAAAATAATCGGGATGGATTTATGTTTCTTACAAATGTAGTAGCACAAAACGAATCTGGAACAGGAGATTTTCATTTAAATGGAGAAAATTACACTGCAAATGTAACTTGTATTAAAGCAGGTGTAACTATTGGTGATGAAATTAGATATTCTTTTATTCTAAAGGGTGAAAAAGGAGTTTTTTGTGTAAAAATTCAAGACAAAATTTAATTTAACAAATTTTGTGAATAATTTCCTGTAGAATTATTGCTATAAAAGTTTAAGGATTGTACTTTTGAGCCAATGTTAAAAATTTTATAGTGACTGATTATCTAGAACAACTAAATGAAGCTCAAAGAGCCGCCGTCATGCAAAAAGACGGTGCTATGATTATTATTGCAGGTGCAGGTTCTGGTAAAACACGTGTGTTAACTTACCGTATTGCCCATTTAATGAATCACGGTGTTGATGCCTTTAGTATTTTAGCCTTGACTTTTACTAATAAAGCAGCTCGTGAAATGAAGACTAGAATTTCACGAATGGTAGGCGAAAGTGAAGCCAAAAATTTATGGATGGGCACTTTTCACTCTGTTTTTGCAAGAATTTTACGCTCTGAGGCGGATAAATTGGGTTACCCAAGAAACTTTACAATTTATGATACACAAGATTCTGTTAGGTTGATTTCTTCTATCATTAAAGAAATGGGTTTAGAAAAAGATAGATACAAACCCAAGCAGGTATTAAGCCGAATTTCTTCATTTAAAAATAGTTTAATTACAGTAAAAGCCTATTATCAAACTCCTGAATTAAAGGAAGCAGATGTGATGGCAAATCGCCCGAAAATTGGTGAAATTTACCATCAATACGTTGAGCGGTGTTTTAAAGCTGGGGCGATGGATTTTGATGATTTATTGTTAAGGACCAATGAGTTGTTAACACGATTCCCTGATGTGCTGGCAAAATACCAAGACCGATTTCGTTATATTTTGGTCGATGAGTACCAAGATACAAACCATTCACAATATCTAATTGTAAGAGCCTTAGCAGATAGATTTCAAAATATTTGTGTGGTAGGAGATGATTCTCAGAGTATTTATGCGTTTCGAGGAGCAAATATTCAAAACATTCTTAATTTTCAACGAGATTATGATGATGTAAAAATTTATAAATTAGAACAAAATTATCGTTCAACAAGTAATATAGTACAAGCTGCCAATAGTGTTATTGAAAAAAACAAAACAAAACTCGATAAAGAAATTTGGACAGCCAATGACGAAGGTGAAAAAGTGAAAATAATGCGAACTTTGTCAGAAGGTGAAGAAGGTCGTTTTGTGGCGAATTCCATTTTTGATAATAAAATGAATCACCAACTCAAAAATGAAGCTTTTGCAATTTTGTACAGAACCAATGCTCAATCTAGAGCTATTGAAGATGCTTTACGGAAAAAAGATATTGCGTATAATATTTATGGAGGCTTGTCCTTTTATCAACGTAAAGAGATTAAAGATGTACTATCTTATTTGCGTCTAATTATAAATCCTAGTGACGAAGAAGCGTTGAAAAGAGTCATCAATTATCCCGCAAGAGGAGTTGGGCAAACCACTATCGAACGTTTAAGTGTTGCCGCCAATCATTATAAAAAATCAATTTTTGAAATTTTAGAGAGTATAGATCAAATTGATATAAAAATAAATAGTGGTACAAAAGTCAAGTTGCAAAATTTTGTAATGATGATTAAGAGTTTTCAAATTGAAGCAGAAAGGAAAAATGCCTTTGAAGTTGCTGAATTTGTAGTAAAACAAACTAAAATTATAAGAGAATTAGAAAAAGATGCTGCACCTGAAGCTGTCAGTAAAGTTGAGAATGTACAAGAGTTATTGAATGGTCTTAAAGACTTTGTTGAAGTACAAAAAGAAAAAGAAGAAGATGAATCTCTTTCCTTTTTTCTTGAAGACGTAGCTTTAGCGAGTAGTATTGATAATGATAAAAATAAGGATGTTGATAGCGTTTCTTTAATGACCATTCACCTAGCAAAAGGCTTAGAGTTTCAATATGTGTATATCGTTGGTTTAGAAGAAAATTTATTTCCTTCTGCCATGAGTATGACCACTCGAAGTGAATTAGAAGAAGAACGACGTTTGTTTTATGTTGCACTGACCAGGGCTGAAAAACAAGCCTATTTGTCTTATGCACATTCTAGATATCGTTGGGGAAAATTGATTGATTGTGAACCTAGTCGATTTTTAGAAGAAATTGACGATAAGTTTGTCGATTTAATGGTGCCAAAAGTATCACCACAAATCAATAAATTTATCAATGAAGATATTTTTGGTAGTGTACCTCAAGATAAAATTAGATTTAAAAAACCTGTAAAAAGAGATTTTCATAAGCAGAAAATAAAGAAAAAGACAACTCCAGAAACCATACAAATTAGTACACCAAAAAATTTAAAAAAGGTAGATACTATTTCTGGTAATTTGTTTGATAGTAATATCACTGTTGGTAATGTTGTTCGACATTCAAAATTTGGTAGGGGTGAAGTAATCAGCTTAGAAGGTTTAGGATCTAATAAAAAAGCCGAAATAGTATTTGATACTGTAGGAAATAAGAAATTATTATTACAGTTTGCCAAGCTTAAAATTTTAGGATAAACTTTTAAGACCAACTTGATTTTAAAGTTAATTGGCTAATATTCCACAATTAGGGTTAAAGCATTATGTTTTACGTAAATATAATTGTTTATTTGCATCTACATTATAATACATTAAAAGAATATGATTGATTTTGATTTAGAGTATAATTCAGGAAGAGAACATTTGATAATACCTGAATATGGTAGGCATGTTCAGAAATTGGTGAACCATTGTATAAAACTTGAAACTAAAGAAAAACGGAATGAAATGGCAAATGCCATTATTGAAGTTATGGGTAATTTACAGCCACATTTAAGAGATGTGCCTGATTTTAAACATAAATTATGGGATCAGCTTTTTATCATGTCTGATTTTAATTTAGATGCAGACTCACCATACAATACTAATACAAAAGAAGAATTAGCTGCCAAGCCAGATAAGTTAGAGTATCCAAAATCAGCCTCTAAATATAAATTTTATGGTAATAATATTCAAACCATGATTGATACTGCATTGACTTGGGAAGAAGGTGAACTTAAAGAAGCGTTGGTTTACACGATAGCCAATCACATGAAAAAGTGTTATTTGAATTGGAATAAAGATACTGTTGATGATGCTGTGATTTTTAAGCATTTAACTGAGCTTTCTCAAGGTAAAATAAATTTAAGTACAGATGATGAAACTTTGTCTGAGAGTAAAAACCTGCTAAGAAAGAAAGTTTCTAACAAGCATAAGAACAATAATAACAATAAAGGGAAGTTTAGTAAGAACAACAAATCAAACAAACCTTATAGGAAAAGGTAATAACTAAACTTTCAATATTATATGGGTACTTTTAAAATAGAAGGCGGACATCAATTAAAAGGCGAAATTACACCTCAAGGAGCAAAAAATGAAGCTCTACAAATTTTATGTGCAGTTTTACTAACCTCAGAAGAAGTAACAATTTCTAATATACCTGATATTAGAGACGTAAATAAGTTAATTACTTTATTAAAAAATTTAGGAGTTAAAATTAAAAAGAAAGAACAAGGTGTTTATAGCTTTCAAGCCGATAATATAAACCTTGATTATTTAGAAACACCTGAGTTTAAAGTTGACGGAAGCGGAATAAGAGGCTCTATTATGATTGTTGGGCCAATGTTAGCTCGTTTTGGTAAAGGATACATTCCGAAACCAGGAGGTGATAAAATAGGAAGAAGACGTTTAGATACTCATTTTGAAGGCTTTATGAAGTTGGGTGCTGAATTTCGTTATAATAAAGAAGATCATTTTTACGGTGTAGAAGCTAAAAGTTTAAAAGGTACTTATATGCTTTTAGATGAAGCTTCAGTAACTGGTACTGCAAATATTGTTATGGCTGCTGTGTTAGCAGAAGGCAAAACTACAATTTACAATGCTGCCTGCGAACCTTATTTGCAACAACTGTGTAAAATGTTAAATAGAATGGGTGCTAAAATTACAGGCATTGGTTCTAACATGATACATATAGATGGTGTAAAATCATTAGGAGGCACAACGCATAGAATGCTACCAGATATGATTGAAATTGGAAGTTGGATTGGACTTGCAGCAATGACAAAAAGTGAATTGACAATCAAAGATGTAAGCTGGAATGATTTAGGAGTGATACCAAATGTTTTTAGAAAATTAGGAATTACTGTTGAACGTAAAGGCAATGATATTCATATACCTAAGCATGAGGATGGCTATGAAATTCAAAATTATATTGATGGTTCTATATTGACTATTTCTGATGCTCCTTGGCCAGGCTTTACACCTGATTTATTGAGTATTATTTTGGTTGTAGCTACGCAAGCAAGAGGTAGTTTGTTGATACACCAAAAAATGTTTGAAAGTCGTTTGTTCTTTGTAGATAAATTGATTGATATGGGAGCAAAGGTTATTTTATGTGATCCGCATAGAGCTACCGTTATTGGTCACGATTTTGAATCAACTCTAAAAGCGACGACCATGACCTCTCCTGATATTAGAGCAGGAGTATCTTTATTAATTGCAGCACTTTCTGCTGATGGTACTTCTACTATTCATAATATTGAACAAATTGATAGAGGTTACGAGCGAATCGATGAACGTTTAAGAGCTATTGGTGCAAAAATTATTAGAATAGATTAAATTCCGATTTTTTAAAAGTTATCTTAATTGTCTGCCTGAGTAATTTACTTATAACTTAGGTTTAGATGTGTACACCTATGTGAAATTCATATTAAGCTAAACCCATATTTTTTTCCTTCAAACAATCAGAAATATTAGAGGTGTCAATATGGCATTATTAAATAATTGGCAGTACTTTTGTATGTTAACCTACAAATTAAAGATTCATAAGAATGAGTACAGAAGAAAATATAAACGAAGAAGGAATACAAGATACAGAGCAAGCTAATGAAGAACAAGCTGAAACTATTGAAAGTACAGAGCAAGTAGAGGTAGAACCAACTTCAGAAGAGTTAATTCAACAAGAGAAAGATAAATATTTACGTTTGTTTGCTGAGTTTGAAAATTATAAGAAACGTACAAGTAAAGAAAGAATAGAGCTTTATAAGACTGCCAATCAAGAATTGATGACAGTTTTATTACCGATTTTGGATGATTTTGACAGAGGTTTACAAGAAATAAAAAAAGTAAAAGATAAAAACTTGTTGAAAGGAATGGAGTTGATCAATGATAAATTGAAAAACATATTGAAGCAAAAAGGGCTAACATTGGCTGATGCAAAAAAAGGAGATACTTTTGACGCTGAAATTCATGAAGCGATCACCCAAATCCCAGCTCCATCTTCAAAATTAAAAGGTAAAATTATTGATGTTATAGAAAACGGATATATGTTAGGCGATAAGATTATTAGATTTCCTAAAGTCATTATCGGACAGTAATTATAAAAAATAGATTTAGTTTCAAAAAGAAATATTTGTGAAAAAAGATTATTACGAAATTTTAGGAATCAGTAAAGGTGCAACTGATAAAGAAATAAAGAAGGCGTATCGTAAAAAGGCTATTCAATTTCATCCTGACAAGAATCCAGATGATAAATCAGCAGAAGATAAATTTAAAGAAGCCGCTGAGGCTTATGAAATTTTAAGTAATGCTGATAAAAAAGCACGTTACGATCAGTTTGGGCATGCAGCCTTTGAAGCCGGTGGTGGCGGAGGTGGTTTTGGTGGCGGAGGTATGAATATGGATGACATTTTTAGTCAGTTTGGAGATATTTTTGGTGGTGGCTTTGGTGGTGGTGGAGGATTCTCAGGTTTTGGCGGCGGCGGACGTGCTAGAGTTAAAGGAAGTAATCTTAGAATTAGAGTAAAACTTTCATTAGAAGAAATTGTTAATGGTGTTGAAAAGAAAGTAAAAGTAAAACGCTTAGTAAAAGCTGAGGGTGTTACTTATAAGACTTGTAGTGCCTGTAATGGTCAAGGTCAAGTGACTAGAATTACAAATACTATTTTAGGTAGAATGCAAACAGCAACTACGTGTCCAACTTGTCATGGTGCAGGTGAGTCTATAGATAATAGACCAAGTGGTTCAAATGCTCAAGGCTTGATTGAAAAAGAGGAAAATGTTTCTATTAAGATTCCAGCAGGTGTTGTAGAGGGCGTGCAATTAAAGGTTTCTGGAAAAGGAAATGAAGCTCCAGGTAATAGTGTTTCAGGAGATTTACTTGTCGTAATTCAAGAAAAACCTCATGATAACTTAAAAAGAGAAGGAAATAACTTGCATTATGATATGTATGTAAGTATTCCTGAAGCAATATTAGGTGAAAGTAAAGAAATAGACACTTTAACTGGTAAGGTTAGAATTAAAATTGAAGCTGGTACTCAATCTGGAAAAATATTACGCTTACGCGGAAAAGGACTGCCTAGTTTGGATGGATATGGTAAAGGAGACTTGCTAATTCATGTAAATGTATGGACTCCTAAAAATTTATCAAAAGAGCAAAATGCATTTTTTGAACAAATGAAAACTGATGAAAATTTCAAACCATTACCATCAAATTCTGATAAATCTTTTTTTGAAAAAGTAAAAGATATGTTTTCTTAAAAAAAAACACACAATAAAAATTATTTATTTGATAATTTTTATTGCTTATATTAATATAATTTATATATTTGCAACGTTGAATATTTATATTCAACACTTTTTCTTTTTCATAGCAATTTTCCCACTCTTTTTAGAGTGGGTTTTTTTTTTGTTTATTGGTTATTATTTATTGGTTTTTCAACAATATTTTAAGTAAATAAAGTGGTTGAAAGCTAGTTGGTTGCAGGTTTATTTAGACAAAATAAAAAATATTTTATATATTAACAATAAAAAGAAATAGTTGACGTTATAGTTATCGTATTGCTGAGCAATCGTTCAGTAATATTTCTTTTTCATAGCAATTTTCTCACTCTTTTTAATTAAAGAGTGGGATTTTTTTGTTTTAACTAAGCGGATAATTTATTAAAAATATTTACTTTTGCACTAAAGTAGACTACCTTATCGCTTCGTGTATTCGAAGAGGAAAGTCCGGACACCAAAGAGTATCATAGCGGATAACATCCGTCCGGTGAAAACCGAGGACAAGTGCAACAGAAAGCAAGTACAGTTAGGCTGTAGTGAAACCAGGTAAACTCTATGAGGTGCAACGCTACGTATATTGAAATCCCGCAAGGGTAAAGACTACTCGTCTAATTTCAAGGGGTAAGCAGCTAAAGTTATATAGTAATGTATAACATAGATAAATGATAAGGGTTCGCTTTGGCGAAAACAGAATCCGGCTTATGGTCTACTTTTTTTTCTTAATTTTTTCCCAAAATTATAATGCTTAAAAATCAATGTAATAGCCTACTACAGGCTGTTATAATTGTTTTTTCGATTATGCTTAAGAATTTCTTGAGATTTCAAAGCTATTTTAAGCGTAAAGAAATTATTAACATTTTAAAAAATTATTATGACAAAAAAAATTGGAATTTTAGCTCTAGTAGCTTTTGGTTTACTTTTCATTTCATGTAACGATGATGATGATGAGAGTAATGATGGTGATGGATCTACAAAAGGAAAATTGACACTAAACATTACTGGCTTAGAAGAATTAGGTTCAGACTTTGTTTATGAAGGTTGG
>VAPK010123699.1_pt1 | contig 12447 bp, 11 predicted proteins | sample 3395031 | NCBI WGS metagenome assembly VAPK01 (sample SAMN08290443, study PRJNA428436) | hydrothermal vent metagenome | isolation source: Deep-sea hydrothermal vent chimney 1 | place: Pacific Ocean: Juan De Fuca Ridge | reverse complement strand
TGAAGCCTTAAACATTGCTGCAAATACCTCTACACAACCACAAACCGCAGCCCTTCCAACTTCCTTTTTATTTCGGCATCCGGTTTGTTCAACTTTATTGTGTAATTAGTAAACTCTCGGCGCAATCTGTAATTTTTTCGTAAACCGTCAAAATATTTTTTTCGCTCCGCAGTGTTCATATCAATGGATTTCCGCAGCAGCAAATCATCCTCATATTGCGGATAAACAATTTGTAAGATTTTATTCAGTATTTGCTCAAACGGTTCTTGAACATCAACATTAATCAATGGATTTTTCACCTTCGGCAAATTTGGTTTCCATTTTGCGGAAATATTTAAGAATTTTGCCAACGCATAATGAATTGCAGCGGTTCCATTTACTTTTCCTTCAAGCGAGTATCCGGCAATATGCGATGTGGCAATGTTTACGGCATTTAACAAATCAATGTTTATTTCCGGTTCGTTTTCCCAAACATCAAACACAGAAAAGATATTTTCATTTTCTTTCAGTTTTTCTAATACCGCCTTGTTGTCCGTTACTTTACCACGCGAAGTATTGATTAAAATGGAGTCCTGTTTAATTAAACCAATATTATTTTTATTTAATAAATGAACAGTTTTGTAGTTTCCCGCCTTATTCAGCGGAACGTGAAAAGTAACGGCATCGCAAGATAAAGCATTTTCAAAAGAAGTAAACTGATTCTTGCCTGATGTTTTTTCCAACGGCGGGTCGTTAAGCAGTGTTTTCATTCCGAATAATTCGGCAAAACGGGCAACTTTAGTCCCGATATTTCCATAACCTATTATACCGAGTGATTTATTTTTTAATGAAATATTTTTTGATACGGCAGCATTAATTAATGAAGTTGCAACATACTCGGCAACTGCAAAGGAATTACAGCCCGGAGCGTTTGCATATACAATTCCGCTTTTATCTAAATAATTTTTGTCAATATGATCGGTGCCGATTGTTGTCGTTCCGACGAATTTAACATTTGTGTGCGCAAGCAATTCCTCAGTAACTTTTGTTACCGAACGAATAATTAGAACATCAACATCTTTAAGAATTTCGTTGTTTATTTTCCTTCCGTGAAAAAGTTGAACTTTACCAAATTCGGAAAAAGCCTCTTCCCCGTATGCAATATTTTCATCAACTATAATTTTCATTTGTAACGTATAAAGTAATAAATGAATTTCACTTCATCAATTATAGAGTCGGAATATGTTGAACAAATTGAATAGTTCTGCCCGATAAGCCATAAAACTGTGAAAAATGGAAAACAAATAAAAAATTGCGATTTGGATTTTAAATGGACTATTAACACCAAACATTTATCAATAGAAATCAGTATTTTTGCAACTTCAATTTTAATAAAACAAAAAAGACCAAAATGAAATTCAATACACGAACACATACCTGCGGAGAATTGCGGGAAAAACACATAGGCGAAAATATAGTATTAAATGGCTGGGTTGATAACAGACGCGACCTCGGTGGTGTAATATTCATTGATTTGCGAGATAGATACGGAATTACTCAAATTGTATTTGAACCGAGTATTAATGAGAATGCTTATAATATCGGAAAAGATTTACGAAGCGAATATGTGCTATCTGTTGAAGGGAAAGTCCGCACGCGTCCTGAAGGAACACTAAATCCCTCACTTCCAACAGGAATGGTTGATGTTATGATTGAAAAAATCATTGTTCTTAATAAAGCGGAAACCCCGCCGTTTCAAATAAAAGACGAAATTGAAGTAAATGAAGACCTGCGTTTGAAATATAGATATTTGGATTTGCGTAGAACTCGTATGCAGAATAACATTTTATTACGTCATAAAATGTATCAGTTAGTTCGTAATTATTTTGACAGCGAAAACTTTGTTGAAATTGAAACTCCTATTTTAATGAAAAGTACTCCGGAAGGGGCAAGAGATTTTCTCGTTCCAAGTAGAATGCACAAAGGACACTTTTATGCTTTACCCCAATCTCCGCAAACTTACAAACAATTGTTAATGGTTTCGGGATTTGATAAATATTTTCAAATAACTAAATGTTTTAGAGATGAAGATTTACGCGCCGACCGTCAGCCTGAATTTACTCAAATTGATGTAGAAATGTCATTCGTAGATGTTGAAAACATTTTTGAAGTCGTTGAAGGTTTGATGAAGAAATTATTTAAGCAAATCAAAAACTACGACATTCCATTACCTTTACCTCGATTAACTTTTGAAGAAGCAATGGAAAAATACGGAAGTGATAAACCGGATTTACGATTCGGTTTGGAAATGGTAACTTTGAATGATGTATTTCCGAAATCAGAGTTTCGCCTTTTTAAAGATGCAATTAGTAAAAACGGTATTATTACAGGTTTGTTGGCGAAAGACTGCGGCAATTACACACGTAACCAGTTGGACGTTTTAACGGACTTTGTTAAAAAACTCGGTGCCGGAGGTTTAATTTGGATGCGTGTAAAAGAAGAAGGATTAGAAGCACCGATTGCAAAGTTTTTATCCGATGATGAAAAAAACGGTATTATTAATTCGCTTGATGCAAAACCCGGCGACCTTCTTTTTATTCTTGCCGGACCGCGAATAAAAACACTTACACTAATGGGACATTTGCGTTTGGAAATGGCTCGCAGAATGGGACTAATTAAAAGCGATGCTGAACCATCACTTTTATGGGTAACCGATTTTCCGCTATTTGAGTGGGATGATGAAACCCAACGTTATTATGCAATGCATCATCCTTTTACTTCGCCGCGAGTTGAAGATCTGGAATTAATGGAAACCGCACCGGAAAAAGTTTATGCCCGTGCTTATGATTTGGTTTTAAATGGAAACGAAATTGCCGGTGGAAGTATAAGAATACACGATTCCAAAGTTCAAGCTCTGATGTTTAAAGCTCTTGGAATTGAGGAAGAAGAAGCGGAAGAAAAATTTGGTTTTTTGATGAATGCATTTAAGTTCGGAGCACCTCCTCACGGAGGAATTGCTTTTGGTTTCGACAGACTTGCAATGCTTTTTGCCGGCGAATCCTCTATCCGTGATGTAATTGCTTTTCCAAAAACTTCGAGCGGTGCATCTTTAATGGATGGTTCACCTTCAGGTGTTGACGAAATGCAATTGCGGGAACTTCATATTAAGTTAAGATAGAATCTTTGTGAATTAATAATTCATGAGTCCATTCTAAAAAGTAATATTTTGACTAACCCACGACTTCAGTCGTGGGAAAACAGACTAAAAACGAACTTCCCCAAACGGACTTTAGTCCGTTTGGGGCTTTTTAGAGTGGACTCATTCATGTTACGCACTCACGTTATACAAAACAAAAGTTAATTGCCACGGCCTTTAGCTCATGGATTAATTTATAAAAAGTATATGGCTTTAGCCACATTTTCTCCTCAAGTTATTTTTACTTGAGGTTAATTTATAAATTTTAACCGGTCAGTTTTCAGTTGGGAAAGTGGTCTGTTTTGGATTGGAAGTAATAGCTATAAATTCAGTGTTCCCTAAAACTGAAATCCGGATATATTGCTTCTAAAGACCATGAAGAATTTATGAAAGACTTTTCGCAGAATCCCTTTGGGAGAAGCCGGTTTATGAGGCATCTACTGAAGACGAAGCTTTATTAAACCTTGATAAACTTCAAGAAAAGTGGAGTGAAAAATATCCTCTACCAATAAACTCTTGGATGAATAATCGGGATAATCTTGCAACTTATTTTAAGTATCCACAAGAAACAAAAACTGTTATTTACACTATCCGGCGGCGGCCAGACTGTTGAAGCAGTGCATCGTCAATTTAGAAAAGTTACTAAATCTAAATCTTTTTTTCCTAACGATGATGCCCTTAAGAAAATGCTGTTCTTAGCTTACAGAGATTTATCTAAAAAATAGCTTGTCCGCCTTGGAGGAGGCTATGGCGATTAAAAACCAGGCTCTTGTAATTTTTCATTTTTTTTAAGAAAAGATTTTTTGTCTTTGCTAAAATCTGAAAATACCGTTTACACAAAAAACTTTACAGTCTTATTTTAGAATCGCTATTCTCTTTTTCTACGGCAGCTTAAATCTTTACCCATTAAATTAACAGTAGAACCAATAAAAGAAAACATGACGAAATAATCACTTAAAACATTACGTTTACTAATGTTCCTTTAATTTTTGTTTGGTCAAAATATATTTTAAATTTTGAATCCATTTGTTTTCGTTCAGGCACTAAATCTAAAACATTCGGATTATCGGAAGGCGCGGTTACAAAATATCCTGTTCCAATCATTTCTGTTTGAGAAGAATAAATTTGGGCGGTAATTAAATTTTTACCGGTAAGTTTGGTATCGTTTATTTTACTATGCCTACTGATAGTTGTGGAATTTTCGAAGTGAGAATTTTTTATGTTATTTCCTTTTGAAATAGGGGAATTAGATTGGAACTGCGGCTGTATTAAAGAAAAATAAGATGCTTCAGGCTGTTTATAATTTGTTGTTCCGGGGTTATAATTGTCAGTTGTAACCTGTGATAATTTATCTGAATAGACAGCAGAGAAATTTTTGTTCTCAATACTTTGTTGAGCTTGATAATCACTTCTCAGTCCTGCACTTCGTAAAAGTGTATTTAATGAGGCGCTATTTAAAGGTAAAAAGTCCATAAATTTTTTTTAATCATAATATTTTAATAAATTATCTTGCAAGTTGCAATGCTTTATGTCACAAATAATTTAAAGGATATAATTCAAAACCCATGAAAGAGAAAATATTAATAGTTGAAGACGACATTTCCAGTCGAAATCTCTTGGTTAGATTGCTACAAAGAGAAGGGTACGAAATTGAAATTGCTTCTGACGGATTAGAGGCATTTAAACTTATGGAAGGAAATCGATTTCAAGCTGTTCTTACCGATTGGATGATGCCGCATATGGATGGACTGGAGTTGATTCATAAAATCAGGCAAGTTAGTCATTTGGATACTGTAATTTTAATGATAACCGCGCTCGCTTCTCGTGAAGCAAAAGAAAAAGCAATGGAAGCCGGTGCCGACGATTATATTTCCAAACCGATTGATACAAAGAACGTACTTAAAAGATTAGATAATTGTATCAAAAGACAGAATATTGAATCCGCTCGTCCGCTTGATGAAAATTTGCCTTCTGCAAATGGCACTCCGCCATTTTTTGCGGTTGGTTTTGCCGCAGGAACAGGTGCCCCTCCGGCAATTACAGAGGTTATTGCCAAATTTAGAATGTCCTTACAGTCTGCTATTTTTATCGCCTTTAACGGACCCTCTTGGATGTTGGAATCTTTTATTTCTAAAATGCGAAAGCATACGGAAATGAAAGTTCATCTTGCTTTCGATGGTCAGTCGATTAGGGCAGGAGAGATTTATGTTGCTCCGGAAGACAGGCATATGGTAATTGACCCTGTGTATATAAAAATTAAAATTGTTGATTCACCGCCTGAAAATTTTGTGCGTCCTTCGGCAGATCCCTTGTTTAAAAGTCTTTCGGCTGTATTTGGAGAAAACTGTATTGCAGTTGTTTTGACCGGAATGGGAAATGACGGAAGCATCGGCTCAGGTTATATTGCCGCTGCCGGTGGATATGTGATTGCTCAGGAACCTGGAACAGCAGTTGCTCCGGCTATGCCGAGATCGGTAATTGAATTAAGAATTGCTGATATCATTGTTCCACTCGAAGATATTTCGCGGATCATTTCCGAAAGAATTAGAAAAGTGATGCATAATAAGTAATTGCAGATATTCTTTTTTGTCAAAATTTATTCTTATTAAAAATAAAAATTACTGCTATTATTAAACTCAAAATGGCAGACAAAAAGAATGGGAATTGGACACCATATAAATCCCATAAAATACCGGCAATTAGCGATCCAAACATTAAAGCAAGACTTGTTACAAGGGTAAAAAGTCCCATTGCGGTTCCTTGAAATTCAGGTTTAATTAAATCTGAAATCCATGCTTTTGAAACTCCCTCGGTTGAAGCTGAATACAAACCATACAAAGCAAACAATGCCCAAATTATTAAGAAACCGGGGCTGGATGCGAAACCGAAATAGACAATTGAGAAAACCAATATTCCAAATGTAAAAATATTCTTTTTCCCAAATTTGTCAGATAAAATTCCAATTGGGTAGGAAAGAACCGCATATATAAAATTGTAGAATACATATCCAAGTATTGCTGTTGTATCAGAACCGGAAACGGCTTTAGATTTTAAAATTAAAAAAACGTCACTACTGTTTGCAAGGGAAAACAAAGTAATTAAAAGCAATAACTTTTTGTAACCGGCAGGAGCTTGTTCCCAAAAGGCTTTATAATGTTTTTTGTGAACGGATTTTTTTATACTATTTGGATCTTTAACTTTAAATGTTAAATAAATTGCAGATATTGAGGGAATTATAGCGACAAGAAAAATAATTCGATAATCGCCCGGAATAAAGTACAGAATTAACAAAGCAACTAGTGGACCAATAACAGCACCAAGCGTATCCATTCCGCGATGAAAACCAAAAACAGCTCCTGAATTTTCTTTTGCTTCTGCTGATAGAAGTGCATCTCGCGGTGCAGTTCTAATGCCTTTCCCTATTCTATCAACTGTTCTATAAAATATTACAGAGGAAATAAACGGGAAAATTCCCGGTAAAGACTTTACAATGGCAGATAGCCCGTAACCCCATTTTACAAATATAGACCGTTTGCCGATTTTATCTGATAACAAACCAAAATATCCTTTGAGCACACCTGCAGTTATTGCCGCAATTCCTTCGATTATCCCAACAACAGCCATTGATGCTCCAAGTGTTACAGTAAGGAATAACGGGACAATAGGATAAAGCATTTCACTTGCAAAATCAGTAAAAAAACTAATAAGCCCTAAAACATAAACTTGACGTGAAATATTTTTAAAACGAAACAATAAAATCTCTCTTAGTTTGAAAGTTAAACATACAAAAAAAGTATGAATTTACCGGTTATTAAAATTATTTGGCTAAATAATATTTTGATGTGCTACTAAAAAATTATTCTAAATTGCTGCGGGCGGATAACCCGAATAAATTGGAAAGCAGATACAAGATTCAAGATGCACAAACCTCTACCGATGCAAATATTAATATTCTGCCAAGAAACTAAAAGTTAATTATTCCACAAAGTTACTCAAAGGAGGCACAGAGTTACACTAAGATGTTTATTCTAAATACAATTTATTTATTATTAATCTTGCAGTATTATATATTTCATGCTGCATTACTCTTTGTGAAATTTTGTGCTTCTCCGTGGTTTTTTATGTAATAGACTTAACAATAGCAATACATCTATATGATATGCTCAATGACTGAGAATAGCCGAATGGTAATAGATTATTTAGCCAATTTATTCTTAATCGGTGATTTATTTTTTACAAAAAAAAATGAAATTTATTGACATTTTACGCACAACTTTTATCTTTACAATTAAGTTTTTTGTTTCTTACGTTTTAAAAATTATTTAATGATTACAAGCCATTGGATTTGATACATGGCTTATTTTTCAATACTAATTTTATATTAAAAGATTTTGAAATTTGTACCATTTAGGAGCTTATTATGGAATATTATGAATTGCATCCCGTTACGCCGCAACAACGATATATTAATAAAGCAGTTGAAGTTTTAAGAGACGGCGGAGTAATTATTTATCCTACCGATACACTCTATGGACTTGGCTGTGATATTTTTAACCGCGAAGCTTTGCAGCGTGTTTATGATATAAAAAATGACTTGGAAACAAAATTATTCAGTTTTTTGTGTGCGGATTTGAAAGATATTTCAAAATATGCAAAAGTTTCTGACTATGCTTACAAAACAATGAAAAAACTATTGCCGGGTCCGTACACATTTGTTTTACCTGCGGCAAAGGAAGTTCCGAAGAAACTTTGGACAAAAAGGAAAACCGTAGGTATCCGTATTCCCCAAAATGAAATTGCCCGAACCTTAGCTTTAGAACTTGGACATCCGATTATCAGCACAAGTGTTACCAACAGACTTGGTGAAAATTATTTTGATGCGGCAGAAATTAGAATAATTTTTGATGCCTCGGTTGATTTGATGCTTTCAATTGGCACACTTTCGGGGAAGCCTTCAAGTATAGTTGATTTAAGCGGTGATGAACCGGAAATAATACGGGAAGGCTCAGGGGATTTAAGTTGGTTTTTATAAATCGGAATAAACTTGTTTGGCACTTAATCAAATGAATTCATTAATGCAGAAAAGATATTTAATTTTATTTTTATTTCTTTTAGTAAGTTTTAATTTACTTGCTCAAGTTTCTTCTACACCGAGGATCAATGTTTTTATCGAATCATCTTTAGAAAACAGTCACCATCTTATTTATTTAGATAATGATGCCACCTATAAAACTAACACCAATTTGAATGTCGGTGTTGATATATTAATATTGCAGCATAAAAGTAATATTAAATTTGGTTTGGGATTTCTATATCAATTTCCTACAAGTGTTATTGGCCAAGAAGGTAATTATTCGGTTTTTCCGTTTTATTCTTTTGTGCGTTTAAATATTATACAAACCGAGTTTATTACTCCGACAATTCAATTAAAATTAGGATATAATGTTTTATCAGGCGATAAAAATTATTTGGGAAGTAATGCGGATTTGAAAGGTGGACTATATTATAGCGTAGGTTCAGTTCTAATTATGAAAAACAATTTCCAAATTAGGATATTCTATTCAGTCAATTATGGGAAATATATAACTGAAACAAATAATAATCTCATTAAAAATAATCAGTTATCAATCGGATTAGGCTGGGGTTTTTAATATTATTTTTTTAGTCTCCCAAAAATAATATTGCCGCCCCATTTTAGGTGAAGCGACAATTCATTTGCAATAAATAATTTTAAGATTTTCTGTAATTTATTATAGCATTTGCCTGAACACTTGGCATAATAATTATTTCATTAATATTGGCGTGAGGCGGACGTGTAGCACAAAAAATCACTGCTTCTGCAATATCATCACCATTAAGCGGAATTAATCCTTTGTAAGCATTTTTTGCTTTTTCTTTATCACCATAAAAACGAACAACGCTGAAATTTGTTTCTACCATTCCCGGGTCAACTGTTGAAACTCTAATTCCTTTGTCGAGAACATCCATTCTTAATGAACGTGTTATTGCCGTAACTGCATGTTTAGTTGCGCAGTAAACGGATCCGCCCGGATAAGTTTCATGTCCGGCAATTGACCCGATGTTTATAACATGTCCGCTTTTCCGTTCAACCATCTTAGGAACAATTGCGCGAGTAACATAAAGTAAACCCTTAATGTTTGTGTCAATCATTTCTTCCCAGCCATCAATATCATCTTCATATAACTTATTTGTTCCGCGTCCAAGACCGGCGTTGTTTATAAGAATGTCAATATCTCCCCATTTTGAAGGTAATGTTGAAATGTTTTTTTTAATCAAGTCATTATTGCGCACATCAAGTTGAAGTCCAAAAACTTCAACATTAAATTTTTTACGAATATCCTCAGCTATAGCATCAATTGTGTCTTTGGTTCTCGAAGAAATTATCAATCTTGCTTTTTCCTTAGCAAACGCATAAGCACATGCTTTACCAATGCCGGATGATGCTCCTGTAATGAACACCGTTTTGTTGTTTAAATGTTCCATAGTGTATCCTAATTAATTTATGTATTCTAAAATTCGTGTAGCTTTTCTTTTTAAATAAGTAGTCAACATAATTATAATAACAAACATGAACATAATTTTCCCACTATTAACAATTTTCAAATGAATCATTAATTGATTCCAATCATTTATTGAATTTATAACAAGTAATGAGATTACAGCACCATAAAAAACGGAAATAATTAAATATAGGGCAATCACTAAATTGAAGAATATAAGGGAAAATCGTTTTTGTCCAAGAATTGATTTCTTTAATAGAGCAGTTCCAATTTCCAACATCAAAATATTAAACACAAAAGGTGCAAAATAAATTATTCCAAACGCAATAGCAGAGCCATTATTTTGCAAGTGAAAAATTGGTTTAAATATAAAGTAATTAAATCCAAAGTGAAAATCAGTTATTCCGAAAATTAAAGCAATGAGCGCTTGAAAAATTCCTGTTAAAAATAATATACTCAATAAAGCAGATATTATTCCAATTAAAATAGCAGTAAAATTTTCAATAAAATTATGTTTTTGATTCCGGGGCTTCAATTTAATTTAGTTGTAAATGAAATATTTTATTTCTTCTTCTTTTTAGGTTTAAATCCTATCAAATGGAAAGGATTAACCACACTGGTTACTATATTGCGCAAATGTGAATATATTCTTTTAAGTGATCTAATATAAAGTGTTAGCGCCACGGCACTGGAAACACTTATCGTCCCATCTTCTCCTCGTAAAAGCGACATTAAAAGTTCGTCGCACTTTCTACTAACCGAGCGATATTCGGCAAGAAGTTTTCTGCCAAGTTCTTCATCACTATTTTTAAAACAAATGGCTGCCTGTTCAAAATACTCAACCACATCATTTTCAAGCGTAACCAAGTCCTTATCATACATTCCTAATTTAAGCATTGCGGTATGCTCTGTGGCAATTTCCACAATATTTTTGGTGTAATCGCCTATCCGTTCCAAATCAATAACAATACTTACTAATACTAAACCTGAAGCAAGTTCATCTGTTCCGGCAAGAAGCAAATGCTCAAAAACATCTTTTCTAACTTCTTTTTGGTATTTATTGATTTCGTGGTCATCATCATTAATAGAAATATCTGCCAGTTTTTGGTCCTTTTCTCTGAGCGCTTCTCTTGATTGCAGAAACATTTCGTGTGTTAAATCAAGCATTTTATAAGAGCGTTCATAAGCACGCTGCATCAGTGAATCGCTTTTAAATACGGAAAGTAATTCTTTAAACATATTAACCTCAATTAAATATAAATATTACGGAAATAGGAATAACAAAAAACATTATTACAATATAGGCAACAGGAATAATCTTGTTTTTTGTGGATAACTCGGCAAATTTTGTCGCTAAAAAAATCGGGACTTTACTCAGCGGAGCCCAAATAACAATGCCGCTGATATTAAACAGCAAATGCGAAAAGGCTACTGTAACTGCAGCTTGGCTGCCTGTAATAAGTGCTGCAAGTATTGCCGTTACTGTAGTTCCAACATTTGCACCAAGAGTATATGGAAAGATTTTTTTCAACGTTAAAATCCCGGCTCCTGCAAGGGGAACCATTAGAGAAGTAGTTATTGAACTGCTTTGAACAAGAACTGTTAAAAAAACTCCAACAATAAATGCACGAATTGCAGTTTTAAAAAGATATTTATCAAACCAATTTTGTGCTTTGGCAACCACCATTGTTTTCAAAGAATCAACCATATATTTTAATGCAATAAACAAAAAGACTAACGCTAAAACAAGAAGCAACCAGGGATAATCACCTAAGTTATGAGTAAAGAGATGAACAACCGGCTTTGTAATAGCTTTTACGGGACTCAAAAATTTTAGTCCTCCTACACCTGCAAAAACTGTTTCTAAATCCTGCGAAATAATTCCGAGGAAGTTGGTTGTTACTTGAAGCGGGTAGAGTACCAAAACAGAAAGAAAGTTAAAAAAGTCGTGAACCGTTGCTGCGGCAAAGGCACGTTTAAATTCGTTACTTCTATTAATCTGTGGCAGTGATGCAATTGTGTTTGTAATTGATGTGCCGATGTTAGCTCCCATTATAATAGGTATTGCTCCATTGATGGTAAGAGCACCTCCGGCAACCATTCCAACGACTATTGATGTTGTGGATGATGAACTTTGAATAATGGAAGTGGCGAGAATACCAATAAACAACCCAACTAACGGGTGGCTTGTACTTGCAATGAGAGTTTGTGCAAATTCTTTGCCAAATAGTTTTACAGATGCCCCCATCAAATCAAGACTAAAAAAAAATATATAGAGAAAGAATATTAATTTTAAGGAAGCAAACAAATTTGGGTGTTGACTAATAAAGCTTTTTATAGCTGTCACGAATGAATCCATTAAAGTAATAAAAATTAATAATTAGTAGTATGAAAGATAAAATTTTATTTGATATACAAAAGTTTTTTTTCAAAGAAATACTTTAGAAATGGCAAACGATAAATGAGACAACCAGTCCAGGAAACTTCATATTTGTGATTAATTTCAGTATTTTTCTAATAAGAATTTTTATTCTGTATATCCCCAAATGTGATTCTAATTAAAAAATATATAAGTGATTGAAACTAAAAAATATTCGCCTACCGGAACCGCTTTAAAATGCTATCATTGCGGATTGGATTGCAAAGACGACTCAATTAGTATTGGAGATAAACTGTTTTGCTGCAATGGCTGCAAGACTGTTTTTGAAATTCTAAAACAAAATGATCTTTGCAATTACTACGGTTTGGATG
>VAPK010487527.1_pt1 | contig 12459 bp, 10 predicted proteins | sample 3395031 | NCBI WGS metagenome assembly VAPK01 (sample SAMN08290443, study PRJNA428436) | hydrothermal vent metagenome | isolation source: Deep-sea hydrothermal vent chimney 1 | place: Pacific Ocean: Juan De Fuca Ridge | reverse complement strand
GAGTATTGTATTTGATAAGTTTCTGAGCCAGTGGAATTATACCGCCGTTACAAAAAAGGAGTTTTGAAGTTGCTCAAGTTATTTCGTGCCCATTCCTAAGTGCATTATATGATTACAGTATTAATATTTGTCATATGCGGTGTTATATTTTTTATATTGGGCTGGTTTTTAAGCAAAAAAATTCAAAAAAGCGAATCCGATGCTTTGTTTATCAATCAAGAAAAAAAACATGAAGAATCCAGACTACAACCTCTAAAAGAACAAGCGATTATTTCTGATCAGTTTTATCAAGCTAACAAATTGGATTTATTAGATAAAGAACAAAAACTGAATAATGCATTCCTGACTAATGGACAAACCATCGAGGTTATTGCTTCTGAAATGAAAGAAGCTGTAAATCTAGTCACTAATGCATTTTCATCTTTACCCAATATTTATACTTGTAGCCAGAGGAGTCATCAGGCTACTCAAGATAGCAAAGTAGCGATAGAAGCTCTTTCTCAATCGGTTAATGCCTGGCAAGGTACAATCGATGTTTTAGAAAATGTTCAAAGTCTCATTGATGCAATTCATGGTAAAGCAACCCAAATTCGAGATGTTTCTTCTGAAGCCAACCTATTAGCCCTCAATGCGTCAATTGAAGCAGCGAGAGCGGGTGATCATGGTCGCGGGTTTGCCGTTGTTGCAACCAGGACAAGTTTGAATCAATTAATAGTCAAGTCATGACTCAACTTGAAAATATTATTCGTTTACTCGCTGATACGATAGGTGAAGTGACAGGTAATAAAGTTGAGGATATAACCGTAAGTGATGATTTTTCTACAATGAAAATTATTGATGTTCGAAAGCCTGATGAATTTATTGCCGAACTGGGTCATATACCAGGAGCTGAATCAATGTGTTTACAAGATGGTTTTGATCAGCAATTACAAAATTTAAATAAAAATGAGCCTTATATATTTGTTTGTCGTAGTGCTGGACGGTCAGCTAGAGCAGCAAGAATTGCATTGGGTCTTGGATTTAAGAATATCTATAATATGCAAGGTGGCATGTTAGAGTATTGCAAAGTGATGGGGACACCAGAAAACGCTTCAAAATCTACGCCAGAAATGGAGATTTCAGATGATGTTTTATTTTAAATAATAATTGCTTAAATTCACTGCTAAGTACCCAAGTAAAATTATTTTGACTGTTTTACGCAGGATTTTTTATTCTATTTAAGACGTAAAAATAGGCGCATAGCAAGCTACGCAACTATTTTTTACAACGAAAAAGAGGATAAAAAAGACAAGTAAAACCGTTAAAATAATTTTACTTGGGTACTTATCTTTTTATCTAAATACTTTTTTGTTAAAGTTTACGGATAAAGTTATTTGTAAAAACTGAAAAAAATAAAGAGAAGGAAATAAAATGCTTTTCAAACAACTTTTTGACAAAACCAGCTGTACATACACCTACTTACTGGCCGATCTTGACAGTAAAGAAGCCCTTTTTATTGACCCAGTTGATACTAATATTGATGACTATCTAACATTACTTAAAACCCACGATCTACAATTAAAATACTCACTAGAAACTCATGCTCATGCAGACCACATCACTGCCAGTGGGTTATTAAGGCAAGCGACAGGCGCAAAAACTGGAATAGGTCTGTCTTGTGGTGCAGAAACAGCAGATTATCAAATTGAAGATGGAAGTACTTTTACTTTAGGAAATAGTTTAACGCTAAAATCTATCAGCACTCCCGGACATACTGCTGGCAGTATTAGCTTTTTATTGAATGATAGAGTTTTTACCGGAGACACTTTATTTATTGGGGGTTGTGGACGTACAGATTTTCAAAATGGAAGTGCGGGGGATTTATATGATTCGGTTACTCAAAAAATATTTACTCTATCCGGTGAAACATTGATTTATCCAGGTCATGATTATAAAGGAAACTTTGTAAGTTGCGTTTATCAAGAGAAGACAAGTAATCCTAGACTAGCCGGCAAAACACGAGAAGAATTTATTGAAATTATGGACAATCTCAATTTACCCACACCCAAGCTCATTGATAAAGCAGTTCCGGCTAATCTTTATTGTGGCATAGATGAAGAGGAAGCGTTGCAATTGGCAGATGCTAATGAATACACCCTCCCAAATAAAGAACGTCGCGGTATACAAGGTAATATTAATCGGGCAAAACAACAGATTAAACAAGTGGATCTCGCTACGGCAAAACAAATGATTCAAACCGGTGATGTTATTCTACTGGATGTTCGCGAGAAAAATGAATTTGAATTAGGGTTTATTGAAAATGCCATCCATATACCTCGTGGAGAGGTAAAAACATCCGTAGAAGACTTGTTATCGAATAAAAAAGATTCATCCATCCTAATCTATTGTGCTAGCGGAAATCGGTCTGCACTTGCTGGAACTATTATGCATGAACTTGGCTTTTCTAACGTTTCTTCTTTAATCGGTGGGTATATTGGCTGGAAGAGAGCTTCATAATTTGCAAATTCTATCGCAAATTTAACTTTCGGAATTTTTTTACGCAATCACTGCGAACAACCTTTCCATCAAATTTATACATGTAATTAAGAGCCACCGCACTCGCAAAGGTATCTAAAAAAAACAATTATCACAAAAAGTACTAAAATATTTTAAAATATTAGAGTTTTATTATATTATAATTCTCGGTATCTTTTTTTATTGATACTTAATTTAACTTAGAAAAATTAGTTGGGCGCGGAATTATAGTGCGAGCTATTGGTTTCACCGTGCTTTAAAAAAATCTGAGCTTCACCTATTCGGTTAAGCGGGTATTTTTTTGAAGTGCTGTGGGATCAATAGCTTATACTAGAATCCGTGATCCAACTGATTATTCTAGGTTTAAACACCCTTTTTTTTTCATCAAACACTTATCAGGAGTTAGTCCCCATGCTAATCAAACAATTATTTGACAAAGAAAGTTGCACCTATACTTACTTAATTGCTGATTTAAGTAATAAAGAAGCTGTTTTCATTGATCCAGTGGATACTCAATTAGACGTATATCTAAATTTATTGAAAGATAACGATCTTACCTTAAAATATTCCCTTGAAACACACGTTCATGCTGATCACGTCACCGCTAGCGGCTTATTAAGGCAAAAAGTAGGGGCTAAAACAGCGGTTAGTTCATTGTGTGGTGCTGGCAGCGCAGATATTCAAATCCAGGATGGTGATGTATTTGAATTTGGTAATGCCGAGAAAATCAAAGTGATTGCCACTCCAGGTCACACGCCAGGCAGCATTTCATTCTTATGGAAAGACAGAGTTTTTACTGGCGATTCTTTGCTAGTAAATGGCTGTGGTCGAACTGACTTTCAAGGCGGTAGTGCTGAAGACCAATATGATGGCATTACTCAAAGATTATTTACCCTACCTGATGATACTATCGTTTACCCTGGACATGATTATAACGGGCATTGGATTAGTAATATTGCCCAGGAACGTACAAATAACCCTCGATTAGCAGGAAAAACAAAAGCAGAGTTCGTTGAAATTATGAAAAATCTGAATCTGCCAAAACCTAAATTAATCGACATGGCTGTTCCAGCTAATCGCTATTGTGGTATTGATGAAGATCTTGCTAACCAAGCTGCCGAACAACGTGTTGAAGGTTCTGACCCTATACGTCAAACATCAAATATTGATGATCATTTATCTCAGATAAAACGAAATATAACTGAAATTGAACCTCACAAGGCGAAAGATATTATATCAAACAGCGCGGTTATCATTGTTGATGTAAGAGAAGAAAGCGAATTTAATGGGGGAAGTATAGATAAAGCAATCTCTTTACCAAGAGGACTTATAGAGTTTAAAATTCATACAATACCAGAACTTTCTGATAAATCAGCAACAATTATAGTTTATTGTGCTAGTGGAAAACGTTCTGCTTTATCTGCCCATACGATGCAAAGCATGGGGTATAACAATGTGCTTTCAATTGCTGGTGGATATACAGCTTGGGAAAAAACTGTTTAGGAATGAAAAATAAATAAATTGTACATTATCACGCAGAATTTTTGTTTGTCTTGCTCCGTGTAGTAACAGGCGTATAGCAAACTACGCAACTGTTACTACACGGAGCAAGACGGGCAAAAAAGCAAGTAAGAATGTATAAGTTATTTATTTATTTATTTTTCATTCCTTATACATTATAAATAAATAGTTTAGAGACTATAAACTTATAACTCCTTGATAGAGTTTTTTAAGCGACTAAGATAGAAAGCTTTTATTAACTATAATGCTGTGAGGATATATGTCTGAAAAACACCATTCTGTTCTTATTATCGGCGGCGGTGCTGCTGGAGTTTCAACAGCAAACAATTTGCGTCGTAAAAACTCAACTATTGATATAGCACTGGTTGAACCCTCTGAAAAACATTATTATCAACCCGGATTTACTATTATTGGCGGTGGTGCATATACACTAAAAAGAGCCACCAAAAATGAAGCCAGCTTAATCCACTCAAGTGTGACTTGGATTAAGGATTTTGCCGAGAGTTTTCAACCTGATGACAATAAAGTTACTTTAAAATCAGGCGACGTGATTAGCTATGATTTTTTAGTTGTCTGTCCGGGGTTACAACTGGATTTTGATAAAATTGATGGCTTAGTTGAAACATTAGGTAAGAATGGTGTTTGCAGTAACTATTCTGCAGATACCGTTGAATATACATGGGAAACTTTACAGAAAATAGAGTCAGGTAATACTTTATTTACTCAACCCCCAATGCCGATTAAGTGTGCAGGTGCGCCACAAAAAATCATGTATTTAGCTGCTGACCGTTTTCGCAAAAAAGGCATTGCAGACAAAGTGAATGTCGAATTTTGTAATGCAGGCCCAGGTATGTTCGGTGTACCTTTTTTTGCAAAAGCACTGACTAAAGTGATTGCAGATTATGGTATTACTACAAGCTTTAGCCATAATCTGGTTGCTATTGACGGAGAAGCTAAAAAAGCAACGTTTGAAGTGACTGATGCTGATGGCAAAAAATCCAAGGTCATTAAAGAATTTGACATGATTCATGTCACCCCGCCACAAAGCGCGCCTGATTTTATCAAATCAAGTCCTTTGGCTAATGAAGGTGGTTGGGTAGATGTCCATCAAGGCACGTTACAACACAATAAATTCAGCAATGTTTTTGGCTTAGGTGATGTTGCTTCAACTCCAAATGCTAAAACAGCAGCAGCTGTCAGAAAGCAAGTGCCAGTCGTAGTTGATAATATTCTAAAATTATTAGATAAAAAAGAATTGGTTGAAGGCTATGATGGTTATGGCTCTTGTCCACTAACCACGTCATTAAATACTGTTATGTTAGCTGAATTTTCTTATGGCGGAAAAGTAACTCCTTCATTCCCTTTTCTTGATCCAAGAACTAATAGTCGCTTGTGGTGGTTTGGAAAAACATTTGGCTTTCCATGGTTATATTGGCATATCATGATAAAAGGTCTCCGTATTGATATTCCTCATAAAGCGTCTTATGTAGAAAAAATGACAAAGGAAGATTCTTAATTTCATATGGTCTTCCCCGTAGTGGTGCCCCTTGTGGGTACCCGTTCTAAAAGGAAGACCACGCAAATTTCTGCTAAAAGCCCCCTTAATTTTATATCAACGATCATCTACCGGATAGAAATTTGCAGCACGCGATGAACGAACTACAAACTATCTGCTAAAGTATATATTGTCTTCCTACTTTTCTTAGCAAGAAATATTTTATGGCGTTACAAAAAACCAGCAACTGGCTTAACAAATACTTCCCCATCTCAATTTGGTTAAAAAGTTACACAAAAGAAGATCTAAATGGTGATATTTTTGCTGGCATTATCACTGCTATTTTATTGGTTCCGCAAGGTATTGCTTACGCGATGCTCGCTGGTTTACCACCCCAAGTTGGTTTATACGCCAGCATTTTACCCCCCTTTATTTACGCCTTTTTAGGAACGAGTAAAACACTATCCGTTGGACCTGTTTCTATCGCAGCCATTATGATAGCGAGCGCATTGTCAGCTCCAGAAGTGGCAGCCATAGGCAGTTCAGTTGAAAATGCCATCATTTTAGCAGCAGAAGGTGGTTTGATTTTATTATTAATGGCTATGCTCCGAATGGGCGGCTTAGTTAATTTTATTAGCCACCCTGTTTTGACTGGATTTACAAGTGGTGCAGCAATACTCATCATTTTAAGCCAAATTCCTCATCTACTTGGCTTATCAAAGAACACATGTGGTTTAAACTTGGCTTGTTATAGCGGGTATTTTCAAGGTATCAACAACTATACCTTAGGATTGAGCTTTTTCAGCATCACTCTTTTAATAGCATTCGGTTCGCCATTATCTGCACTTCTTAACCGGTTTAAGGTTAAAAAAACTATTATCACCGGAATTAGTAAATGTGCACCGTTATTAGTCGTTGTTATTACAACTTTTTTAGTTAGGCTATTTCAACTATCTGAAGATCAACACGTTACCATCGTAGGAAAAATACAATCGGGTTTACCTGAAATTGGTTTTGCATTCATTAACAACATGGCTCAATGGGAAGCATTGTTACCAAGTGCTTCCTTTATTGCCATTATTGCCTATGTTGAAAGTGTCGCCATTGCCAAAGTAACTGCTAATTTGAGAAATCAAAAAATAAACCCTAACCAGGAATTAATCGCCCTTGGTGCAGCAAACCTTGCAACTGCGTTTTCTGGTGGAATGTCGGTAGCGGGTGGTTTTAGTCGAACGATGGTTAATTTTTCTGCCGGTGCACGCACACAAATGGCGATGATTATTGCCGTGTTATTACTCAGCATAGCCGTTATCTTTTTTACCGAACAATTTACTTATCTTCCAAAAGCAGCATTAGCCGCAATTATTCTTATTGCAATTCTTCCATTAGTAAAACTTCGAGAAATTATAACTACTTGGAAATATGACAAAAGTGACGGAATAGCTGAAATAATTACACTCCTGGGGGTACTTGCGTTAGGCATTGAAGAAGGTATTGCTCTGGGTGTGATCATTACCATACTAAGCTATTTGCGCCGGACAAGTCGCCCTCATATAGCCATAGTTGGTCAAATAAAAGGGACGGAGCATTTTAGAAATATTAAGCGTCACCAAGTCGAAACATGGAATACCCTTTTACTCATTCGAATAGATGAAAACATTAGCTTTGCGAATGTAAGCTACATTATCGATTTTATCGAAGATGAAGCTATTAGAAACAAAGGATTAAAGCATATTGTGCTTATTTTCTCATCTGTGAGTTATATAGATAGCACAGCGTTTGAAGCTTTGGAAAACCTAATCACGGCATTAAAAAACAAAAACAATCTGCTCCATTTAGCAGAAGTAAAAGGTCCTGTTTTAGATAAACTTAAACAAACTAATTTTCTGGATCATTTAAGTCCAGGGCAAGTGTTTTTTCAAACGATTGAAGCCGTGGAAAAACTTAGTATCACTCGTTAGTTCCAAGCAATTTGTAGGAGGGACTTTAGCCGCGACCCGAAGCAGGCAAAGATCAAGAGAGGTCGCGGCTAAAGCCCCTCCTACATTCAACTAAACTAAACACATAAATACGGCCATAAATCTGCTTGCTTAGTTATTCCCAATACATTCTGTGTTACCTGAACACCTGATAAACTGACACCATAGACACCACCTCCCGGTGAACTCCAATGTCCTGCAAAATATAACCCTTCTACAGGTGCCTTGTTTGGAGTACGAAGAGATCCTACTTGATTGGGTGTAACATCCCAGCCATAAGCAGCACCTTGATGATTTTGAGTATATCGCTCCATAGTTGCTGGCGAGCCACCTTCAACAAAAACAATATGTTTTTTTAAAGTGGGAATATATTGCTCTGCTACCGTAATTATTTTATCCATATACTCCTGTTTTTCCTGCTTCCACGACTTAGCTGCATCGTATGGCATTAACGCTGTTAAAATCAGCAAGTATTCCTTTTCTGGTGCTAAGCTAGGGTCGACTAATGTAGGCGCCGTAATACTAATCCAGCTCACCTCAGCATTTTGGGTTTTCTGAAAATTCAGGTCATGATCGAAATCTTGATAATAAAAGGATTCATGTTTTACATTAAGTGCGGCTAAATCTAAATCTGTAGCGATATATACCACAAACACAGATAACGAGATTTGCATTCTTTTTAGTCTCTGCATGTAACGCTTTGGGAAAAACTCCTCTCCAACCATATTGAAAATAGTCTGACGCATATCAGCATTTGAGATAACAACGGGGGCATTAATGCGCTGTCCATTGACAATAACACCTGCTACTCTAGTTTCTTCAATAATTACTTTTTCGACAGGAGATTTAAATCGAACTTCTCCACCCTGCTGTTTAATACCTTTAACCAAGGTATCAGGCAGCTTTTGAAAGCCACCTTTACAGTAATAGGAGCCATCAGCAAGATAACCGGCAAACATGGATGCCCAGTAAATAAAGGAAACTTTTGATGGTGGTAAACCTAAATAAGGCCAATGACTGGAAAAAATACTGCGTAATCGGGAGGATTTAATAAACTTTGCCGTCACTTCGGCTAACGTTAACCCTCTGTTTTCACAAATGGCTGGCATCAATTTCTCTACTTCTGAATAATCCTTTGATAGTATCTCGTCATCTGCCAGATAGGTTTCTTCAGCTATTTGAATACAAAGACGGGTTAATTCTTTTAAGCCTTTTTCTTCATCAGGAAATTTCTCAGTTAATACTGTGACTAAAGCATCTGCTGTTTGTGGTAATGAGGTATCAAAATCTGGATAAAAAACATGACTAAAGGGATCTACACTTATAAATTCAAGCTCATCATTTAAATTTAATGCTTTTAATACTTTGTAAATAACTTGTCCACCGGGGTAACCGGTTGAACCACATCCACTAATTAAGTGTACTCCGGCATCAAAAATATATTTCTTTCGTTTAAAGCCATGTGCATACCCCCCCGCACGATCATGACTTTCTAACACTAAAACGGATTTCCCCGCTTTACTTAATAATGCCGCTGCTGTTAGCCCACCGATTCCACTACCAATGACAATAACATCATAGTCCTGCATCTTTTTTTATCCCTAATTTTTGCCATATAATCTCTGGCGATTCAAAACACATGGTATTGGTCACCAAGTCAACGGCTACTTGCATACTTTTACCGCGTGTTAATCGTTTTCCAGTTAGTTTATCTTTGATCTGATATTTAATCGTTAAGCGAGTTTGCCATTCTATCAATTGCGCCTGAACAATTATTATTTGTCCAAATATTGCTGGTTGTGCGTAGCGAAGATGTAAATCTATCACTGGCCAACTATAGCCGGATTCGCGCATTTGCATGTAATTATAAGAAATTTTTTCCAGCAAAGCACAACGGGCAAGTTCAAAATATTTAACATAATGACCATGCCAGACGATTTCCATTAAATCTATATCAAAAAAGGGAATCTCTATTTCAATTTCACAATCAACAATGCTTTTATTCATATAAAGACCAATGTTGTTGCTGTATTAATCCAACACATAGTCTTAATTCTTGCTCCATAGCTCGATCCGTACTTAAAAAAGGAATATGCTCTCTAAGCTCTGTTATGGTAGTCGTTAATTCGCTACCAACACCTCCGTTTATATCTCGCAATTGCACGCCTTGTACCACAGCAATTAGCATAGCCGCTGCACACTGTTCTGTTAATTCCAGCACCCGAATACAATCCCGAGCAGCAATCGTACCCATGCTGACTTTATCTTGGTTATGGCACTCTGTAGAGCGCGAAAAAACACTTGCGGGCATCGTTAATTTTAGTGCTTCTGCTGTCCATGCAGAGACAGCTATTTGTACCGCCTTAAAGCCATGATTTAACATCGCCTGTTCAGGTTTTGCACCAGAAAGATTAGCGGGAAGACCATGATTAAATTTTGTATCCATCAACAATGCCATCTGCCTATCCAATAAATCAGCTAAGTTGGCTATCGTTGTTTTTAAGCTATCCATTGCGAATGCAATATGACCACCATAGAAATGCCCACCATGCAAAACACGCTCATCTTCTGCATCAATAATGGGATTATCATTGGCGCTATTCAGTTCATTTTCTATAAACTGACGAAAAAGAGGTAAGCTATCTTCTACGACACCAATAATATGTGGAGCACAGCGTATAGAATAGCGGTCTTGTAATCGGCTATTATTACGAGGCGTTGCTGTGCCAATATGCAAATCTTCACGAATTCGTTTTGCCACTTTAATTTGACCGGCATGGGGTTTAACTGCAAATAATCGCTCATCAAAATGATAGGCGTTACCTTGCAATGCAATGGATACTAAACTGGTAATTCGGGTACATAATTGAGATAAATATTCAGCTCGCTGAAAAGCGAGACAAGCAACAGCAGTCATCACAGCCGTTCCATTCATAATTGCCAAACCCTCTTTTGGCTTCAACAGCAAAGGTTTAATATTCAATGCTCTAAAAACCATCTCAGTTTGTTGTTTTTTACCTTGATATAAAACCTCTCTTTCACCAGACAGTACAGCAGCAAGATAAGATAAAGGGGTTAAATCACCACTTGCACCAACCGAACCTTCTTGTGGAATAAGCGGTAGAATATCGTGTTTTAACAATAAATCAATTTGCTCTAATAATTGATAGCGCACTCCCGAAAATCCTTGAGCCAAACTATTCATACGCACCGCTAAAATAGCACGCGTTTGTTGCGCGTCAAAATGTGCTCCTAATCCACAACCATGAAAGGTATAAAGATGCGTGGATAACTCCGCAACATTTTCTAGGGGAATTGAAACAGTGCAAGAATCACCATAGCCCGTCGTCACACCATAAACAAACCCTTCTTCCTTTAATAAAGTCTCAATAAACTCGGCACCTTTATTAATCCTTTTTTTAAAGACAAGATCATCACTTAATTCCAAGGATTTATTTTGTTTGGCGATACAGCAAATATCTTCAATTGTTAACGCTTGTCCATCGATAATGACTGATTGTTTACTCATCTAAATCCCGCCAAAAATCATAAAAATTAAACCATTGTAAAGGGGCTTGTAAACAATACCGTTGTAAAATATTGGCATAATCTTGCACACATTTTTGCAATGTACTTTCACGCTGTTTACGTGGAAAGTTTAAACCATCACTAAAATGATCAAAATAAATTGCCAACTTATTTTTTTCTCTTAAACAAAATAAAGTATAAACGGGGCATTTTAACAAAGAAGCCAGAATAAAAGGACCTTGTGGAAATAGAGCCGGATAACCTAAAAAATCAACTTCAACAACTCGCCCTCCTTTTGTTACTGGCGTTCTATCAACAGCAACAACAATTAATTCACCGGCTTCAATTTTATCTTGCAACATCATTGCCGTTGCGGCATTCATGTCCGTCACTTGAATCAGATTAAGTCCTTCTAAATCAGAATAACTTTTAAGCAAGGCGTTAAATTTTTCTGCATGTTTGGTATGCAATAACACATTCACCATCACATTTTTACGCAACGAGGAAATCACCTGACAGACCTCTAAATTACCTAAGTGAGAACCAAAAATAAACAGTCCCTGACTTTTTTCAATATGATTGATGATCATCTCGCGATTATGATATTCAACCTCATCCAATGAAATACTTCCACTCCAGGCTGCCAGTTTATCAATAAGCGAATTTGCAAAACTAATAAAATGGCGGTAACTGGTAAACGCAGTACTTTGCAATTGATTATCTGATAAATATACAGAGACTCTTTGCAAATATTGCAGACTTGCCGCCCTGCCCCTTTTATTAATCAACCAATAATAACTGACTACCGGATACAAAAAAATCTGCAAAACCTGCCGACCCAGTAACAAATACAGTTTTAATAAAATCTGCATTCCCCAGACAACGCCATTTTCTTCCAGTTGCGACCAATGTTTAATTTTCATCGCCAGTGCCTTAGTAATAAATTGGGTATTCGAGGCAACATGGCAAAAAATAATTGTGCATGTTTTTTTGAAATAAGCACATTATCCTGAAACATTTTGAAATGAGAAATGCCATCTAATGGATAGTTAACTTGTGTTTCAATGTTGACTACATCAACACCTTGCCAGTATAACCGGACAACAATTTCTATATCAAAGTCCATTCTCTGACCTAAGTCAGCTGATTTTAAAACTTTGTCGACAGCCGACAATGGGTAACAGCGAAATCCACACATACCGTCTTTAATAGCAAAAGACAGCGTGTTAATCCAGATCCATAGATTAGTCAATTGACGACCGTATAACCTTCCTTTAGGCACGTCCTTATCATATTTAGGTACACCTAAAATTAGTTTATAGGGATGTTGTTCACTAGTGTTTTGAAATTTGATTATATCTTCCAAACAATGCTGCCCATCCGCATCAATTTGAATAGCATGAGTAAACCCTTGTTTAATAG
>VAPK010208867.1_pt1 | contig 12465 bp, 12 predicted proteins | sample 3395031 | NCBI WGS metagenome assembly VAPK01 (sample SAMN08290443, study PRJNA428436) | hydrothermal vent metagenome | isolation source: Deep-sea hydrothermal vent chimney 1 | place: Pacific Ocean: Juan De Fuca Ridge | reverse complement strand
GCTTGAATCGTTTGTTTCTACACGCCTCAAGTTTACGTTTTCCGCACCCGGAAAGTACGGAGATGATCACTCTGGATAGTGTATTGGAAGAGGATTTAGCAACATTTATGTCAACGCTTGATGCATATTCTACTAAGTAAAGGCAACGATATTATCTGATCTTGGATTTTAAGGTGTTGTTACCCAATCTGAAATTGAGAAGGATTAGGCGGCATAAGTTTAATCTTAGGTAACAACTATCTTGAAATCCGTCGCAATGGCAGCTATTGACCTAAATATGCGCTCGCTGTATTCCTATCCCAACCGCCTGTTGCTACGCCTTGACTCTTCAATACCAAGTTCTCATCAAACTAAGCCCAAGGAATCTTCTGGCAATAACAATTAGTCGTTATCCATTCGGAGAAAATAATTGGATTTAGATGGTTGGGTTCACTGTATTCTGCCACCCTCATTACCAAACATCGCCATGAATTGCACGCGTCTCTTTTGAATGATGCCAGTTTGTTGGCGATCGAACAGTTGTTGATTGCAAATAACAGTCAACATGTGTCTCACCGTTCTTTCGGACTGCAACTCGCGCGACTGGGTTCGAAGATAAAGCGTGTGTTGTTTCCAAACAGACGCGCTATATTTGAGCGCAATCAATTGAAGTAAATCCTGTGCAATCATTACACATAATACAAATCGCTCATACGCTTCCCAACAGCCGATTACTGTCGCCACATGATTGGGTTGCGGTAATTTCAAATAACGATTCGAGACTGGGCGCCGTGTGTGTTTTGGCATCCGTTTTGACCAGAAACGGAATGCACAAATTAAATGTTTCAGAACATCAAACATGATTTCGATCCGCGTTCTGACACAATAGAGTTCCAGTGCGTGTATTGGAGATAATGGAAGATACGAGTATCATTCTGTGGAAAATCACCCAAGGAATACACTCTGAGCAAGGGAGTCGTCCATTGGCATTGTTTGCCGTGTTTTACGACCTGTCGATTGTTTAACAGTTCACCGCTTTTGAATCTCAGAGATGTGATCAATCGGCGACGCCAAGGAAAGAATGTTTCAATTGCCCCAGGTTCCTGCACTGGTTATCGCTTAATTTTTATAGGAGTGTGAGTGGTTACTCACAATATGTCATATGACTGAAGGGTAATGCCTATATGTTTGACATTACTGAGGTAGCGACTACACTTCATGTGCGCAGTTGGGAAGAATCGAGGGGTCAATTGTAAATCTTCGCTAATGGAAAATAAATTAAATGAAAAAACTATTAATACTTCTCTTGTTCTTCACTGTAAACGTTTTTGCAACGCCAGTTAATGTCAACAAAGCAGATAGTAAAACGATTGCAAGTGCATTAAAAGGCATCGGTGTCAAGAGAGCAGAAGCCATTACCAAATATCGCTCAAAACATGGTAAATTTAAGGCGGTAAATGATTTAGCAATGGTAAAAGGTATTGGTGACAAGATTATTCAGAAAAACAGAAAAGATATTCTTCTTAAATAACATTCTTCAATGTAGAATAGAAATGCTTTGACAGAATTTTATTGTCAGAGCATTTACCACAGGTTGTTTTCTGAATATAAACATTAGAAAATAATAAATATTATCTGCTAATCGTAATACGTAAGAGTTTTTAGAATGTTGACTACTCAACGTTGTGTATTAGTTGTCAAATGATATTGAATTTTAAACACATGCAGAATGACTTATATAACTGATGTGGTATTTTTGAAGGCGATAGCTACGAGTTACGTATTTTCTATTTTTGGTCAATATGGGTAAGAGGGTAATGCACGCTATTTATACTCAAAATATGCGATATCAGCTTCAGATATGTCAATTTTACTTGTTATGATACAGATATAGTCAATGAAAAAAATAATAATTATGCGTAAAAATAATAGACTACAGGTTTATATCATTTTATTGCTACATACCTTCAGAGCACAGGAGCAGCGCATAGTAATTGATGTGACTGTTTTGAATCATTCAGGATTAGCAGAAAGACAAGTCAATCTCGCAAGTTATTTCATGATTGTTTCGTAATAGTGTCTCTGCTATTTTGTTCCGCAGAAAGCCATGAGTATGCTCAGTAACTGAGCATACGTAAAGCTGATAGCCTGTATAGTATTAGTGACTATTTTTCTGTGCCTATTAGGGGCCAAGCAAAATTTTAGAAGACCTTTCTGATCAGTAACTATACTATATATGCGACATTTAATCGATTAAATTATCAATACTCTATTGGTAATTATAAAGAAACTATTTATTATAATTCTGCAGTTGTTTTTTCTTGGAGATAAATCTTTAATTGCGACTATATATTCTTCCTTGTAATAAACCGAAATTTAAGATATGTGGGTTGTTTTAGTATAAAATCAGCCTCTAAACCAGATGATGATTATAATATAATTTATTCAATTTTCTATTAACAATATTTAAGATGCCGTTTAACACATATACCTTTTTTGCCTTCTTTGCGGTTTTACTGATTGTGCATTATTCACTGCGAAATTGGAAAGCACAAAAAATCAACTTATTGACGGCCAGTTATTTGTTTTACTCGGCATGGAATCCTGTATTTGTTCTGCTACTTATTTTATCGACAGTATGTGATTGGTATATTGCTAAAAAAATATTTAATAGCAATCATCAAAAAAAAAGAAAATCATATTTAGTATTTAGTTTGCTGTTAAATTTAGGGCTTTTGAGTTATTTTAAATATGGTGGCTTTTTTCTTGAAAATAGTATATATGTGTTAAGTTTGATGGGAGTTGTGTTTAAGCCTGTTGACATTGATATTATACTTCCGGTTGGTATTTCATTTTATACATTCCAAACTTTATCGTATTCACTTGATGTTTATCGACGTAAAATTAAACCTGGTAAATCATTGTTAGACTATGCTCTATATGTATCATTCTTTCCACAACTGGTTGCAGGGCCTATTGTGAGAGCGAATGACTTTATCCCGCAATGTGAAACTCCTCGAAAACCTAGCCAAGATCAGTTTGGCTGGGGGTTATCACTTTTAACAATCGGGCTGTTTATGAAAATGATTATCGCTGATGAGTTATTAGCCCCTGTTGTAGATAAAGTCTATCAGGCTCCAGAACTGTATGGGAGTATAGAAACCTGGGCAGCGATATTTGCGTTCTCGGGACAAATATTTTGTGATTTTAGTGGATATTCAACCTGTGCGATTGGTGCGGCATTGTGTTTGGGTTTTGTTCTTCCTGATAATTTTAAAGCACCCTATGCCGCAGTGGGATTTAAAGATTTTTGGAGTAGATGGCATATTAGCTTATCAACTTGGTTGCGTGATTATTTGTACATTAGTCTGGGTGGAAATCGTATCTCAGTAAGAAGAACAAGTATTAACTTAATGATCACTATGTTAATTGGAGGTTTATGGCATGGTGCATCATGGTTGTTTGTGATTTGGGGTGGCTTGCATGGTTGCTATTTGATAATAGAAAATAAAATTAGAACATTGCATGTAAACGAAGTATCTATAATTACTCGTTTTTTTATAATTATATTAACTTATATTGTTGTTTCTCTTACATGGGTGTTTTTTAGATCTCAGAATATGCATGATGCAATGACTATATTCAGTAATATTTACAATGCCACGCCAGCGAAGCAATCTTGGCAAGACGGGCTTACAGTATCCGAAATAAATATATCACTATTGATTGCTTTACTGCTTTTGTTCTGGCATATCTACATAAGAGAAAGTAGTATTGAAAGTTTTTACAGTAAAATACATCCTATTTTTAGGTCTGTCTTATTGTTATCACAAATAGCCATTATATTTCTATTTTCATCAGGAGATGATCGTGCGTTTATCTACTTCCAGTTCTAACGACAGGCTGCCTAGAGGCTGTTGGTTAATAATCTGGTTTTCGACAATTGTCCTATTTTTTCTAGCACTTTTATTCGTAGAGTTTGATATTCGTAGATCAGGATGGACAGCATCAGTGGTTGATTCAGAACGACTTTGGGCTCAGCAACGTAAGCGAGCTTCTGATTTAAAAGATCAAGCAATCATCTTAGTTGGAACATCTAGAATTCAATTAGGTATGGATTTGCAAGTCGTTAAGCAAGTTTCAATGCTTGAACCTGTACAACTTGCTATTGACGGCTCTCCATTTATGCCAGTATTACAAAGTCTTGCGCATGATCCAAATGTGACAGGCACTGTAATAGTTTCAGTTAATACAAATCTAAACTTAGATGAGCAATCACGATCCTCTTTGTGGGTACAATATTATGAAGATAACATCACAAATGATAAAGAACCTTATAAAGTAATCAATGAAGCAATCATGATGTACTTTGAAAACAATATGGTTACACGACTTGAGGGAGCAAAACCGTTTACTATTATTTCTACATTAGCATTTAAGGGAACTTCTTTTGGAAACTATTTAGTTACGCATTTTGATAGATCAAGGGATGCTGATTATAATCAAGTTAAAATGCCACATTACTATATGCGAAGAGCACAAAGACATTATGGTGAAGATATACTAAGAGGCAAAGTCTCCATTGATGAATTCTTTGCAATTTATGAAAACGCAATTAATAATATAAAACCTATGAATAATAGTGATTTTGTAGAAAAAGTTGATTATTTAATGAGCCTAATTAAAAAAATTGAAGAAAGAGGCGGAAAAGTCATACTTGTTCGTTTTCCTACAAGTAAGCTAATATGGAGTATTGATCATAAAAGATATCCAAGAGAAATATTTTGGGATAAGATATCAAAGAAACATAATCGATCAGTTCATTTTTCTGATTATCCATCACTGTCAAAATTTAATTTACCTGATGGGTCACATCTTGATTTTCGTGATAAAAAAGACTTTACAAAGTCGTTGATGAGGGTAATTCTTAACTGAGATTAATATCGGGAACTCATCTTGTATATTCAAGAAGTTATCTTTACTTAAATTAAGTATTCTTAGGTTAAGCTGCCAATAGTTGTTGGCTGACGACTGTACAAATATAGAAAAGCACATCTACAGCTGCTGACCATAAACGGCTCAAAATAGTAAGCACTACTGCAATTTCTCCTGGTAAGACAATAGATAGAAGCACAAAAAGCACACCATCCCTAACACCAATTCCACTTGGAAGAAGAGGTGTGGCCATACCTATTGCACCAGATAAATTATAAGTTCCTACAAGATAGAGATACAAGTTTGATGAAATAGAAGGATCAACAGATTTTACTAGAAGAAAAAAGGAAGATCCTGATAGAAATGCTCCGATTGAATATAGAATGAAAGATTGAAATGTAGCTATGCCATTAATTTTAAGATCGGGACCAGGCTCTTGCTTCTTGATAATTAAATATGCTTTACGTATAAGAGCATTAAATATCATTGGGTTCAATATGATGAGGCATAGGATAGCTATACATATTAAAGCAAGTTTTATTGTGTCTGAGATTACATTAAGTCGAGAGTCAAGTCCGAGTAAAAACATTGAAACCACCATAAGTGCTACTATTTGTACCACACCTTCAAGTAAAGAAGAAACAGTTAACCGACTCTTTGAAATTCCTAATGCGTTAGCTAGATAAATTTTAGCAGCTATCCAGGTGATAGTGCCGGGTATATACCTTCCCATCCATGCTTTTGAATAAGTGGTGCTTAGGATGCTAAAATGCGGTAATGAAGTGCTTCCCAATTGTATCAAAATAACTCGCCAGATAAAGACGCCCCAATAGCGGAAAGAGATTGCAATGAGGGTTGATAATAGTAATAATGGGAAGTTAAGGGTCAATTCAGATAGCTTGGAATAGTCGATACTTTTGAGGTATATATATAAAAAAATAATAATTAATACAAAAAAAGATAAGTGAACTATTCTTTTTTTGAATGTGCTCATAGCTTTTCCTGTTTAAAGTTTTTATTAATAAACGATCCTAAATCTAATAAATTAAGTTCTCTAGTGTTAACGTATGTTAATTCTTTAAATTGTTCGACTAGCCTCTGAATTACTTTTTCTTCTAGTTTGATGATTTGTTCGACTGCCATTTTGTCAGCAATGAGTTCATATAAACTGTCATTGAGATCTTCAGATTCCATTATTTCTCTTGCCAGTTGCAGCGAGTTTGATTGATTAATAATTTTCACTGCTGTTGATGGTCCTTCTTTTACAAGGAAGAAAATTCCTACATAAGGTACCGTTTGGCCGAAGGGGTTGTGATTAAAGATTTCATCTGCATGTACTCGCGTTGAAATGAGAAATTCAGTGCGGAGGATTTTTTCTAAGAAGAATCTCAATATATTTTTTGTGTAGATAGCAAGTTTATATCTCAATGGTACATTTGCACCATGTAAGTTATTGATGTTGTATGTGAATAGGTGTAATGGACGTGGGTATGGATAAACCATTTTATTGTTGGTATCAACAAAAAGCAAATCATCTCCAAGTAATTTATAAGCATGATTCAAAAGTGCGATGCTAAATGTGGTCTTTCCTGTTCCCCCATAAGCTGGAAACATGTAGCCATTTTTTTCATCGCAGACACCTCCTGCATGCATGAAGATTACATTTTGTTCTAATAACTTAAGATACATAATAGGTTCTAGTATCTGGGCTTGTAAGAATACACCGATTGCATTCATATAAACTTTATCGATAAAGTGTCTTTTAAAATATATAATAACTTCGTTAGTATTCAAATGTTTTACAAGGTAATTGAAAGTGAATAGTTTTTTTAGATGGATGGTTCGCCTAATGTCAGTACCTTGTTCTGGCGGGAGATTTTTTACAATTTTCACTATGATTGTGGGTGCATTCTGACATAGTGACGTGTTATCAGAGATTCGTAGGTACTCATTGTTAAAGTAATTATTATACCCTCTATGATTATCCGTATCTATAATTATGTTTAATCGATCATAAAAATTAAAAATCATCACTGGCGGCGCCTTTTAAAAGATGGTAATAATTACTTGCTATCGTGTCCCAGCTAAATTGGATTGCTAACTCTTTGTTTTCTTTTTTAATAGTCATTAATTCGTCACTAGTGAGTTTGGTGGCAAGGATAAGCTTTTCTTTTAGGTCTTCGGATGACTTTTGTGCAAATAAAAAGCTATTAACCTTATTTCCCAATATAACCTCACCGCCTGAAACATTGCTTGCAAGTATAACTAATCCTGCAGCTAGACCTTCCATTAGCACTACTGGAAAACCCTCACTATCTCCAGAACTATCGATAATTGAAGGTAAGCATAAAAAATCAGCAAGTGAGAGGAGTCCATATTTTTCATCACCATGAACATATCCAGTGAAAATGACATTGTTGAGTTTTAACGATTGAGCTTTTATTATCAAGTATTTTTTCAGCTGCCCATCTCCGGCTATAACAAGTTGTAAATTCTCGCGTAGATTCTTAGGTAATAGAGAAAATGCTTCCAGCAAATATACCACTCCCTTCTTCTCTGTTAGTCGTCCCAAAAAAAGAATAATAGGTTTGTCATTGATAGAGTGTTTGTTCTTGATATGGTCTAAGGTTAATGACTTTATTGAAGGATTGTGTATGTTTACTCCCATTGGAATAATCATTAATTTTCTTGAGTATACATTTTTCCACTCTTCCTCACTAAAGAAATCAATTAATTTGTTTGCTGTTCTCTGTGAAACTGCTGTATATGCTCTAGAGCTCCTGCAAGTCCATTTTATAAGGTATTTTGCAAAAGGAACTTTTCTCAATACTGAGATATCAGACGCATGTGTGGTGAAGATAAATGGAATTCCTGTAAATTTTGAGACCAAGGCAGTTGTAATAGCTTGTGGAGTGAACCAGTGAGCATAAAGTAAATCGGGCTTTTCCTTCCTGGCCAGTTTCAAGAGCGATATAAATTGAAAAAGAAATAAAAAAGGAATTTGGCAATAGAGTAGTTTATTCGCTTTTAGTGCTGGTAGAACGCCTCGACCTGTAAGAAGCTCGAAGCGGAGCGGCCAAAAATAGTGAAACCGTATTTCAGTGTAAAAGTCATTTTTGTCGATTCTTTGTGTCGTTCGACTATAGTGATTATGGGGAGCATGAATAATAATACATAAGCTGATGTCGAGTTTATTCAAGTATATTGCTTGTTCCTTAACAAAAGCTGGAACTTCGTCAGAGTCGGAAGATGGGAGAGTGGAGGTGGTAATAAGTAGCTTCACTATATTATTAGACTCAGAATAGTTGATAATTTAAGGAGATGTGGTAAACAAGCTTAAAATAAATGTTTATTGTAGATTATTAGCGACTGGCTAAAAAGGTCATCTGGTGCTGGCTAATTACAAGAAAGAAAGTCAGTTTTCAAAACAATTAAATAGATTCATTTGGCATAGCGTTAATGTACAACCGAATCTATTTCATTATTATTCATATGTTAAAAAATTGGCTAAACAAGAAAAACCCAATTGGATTATCGGTCATTCTGATGCCTATTTTGGCATTATGGCGGTTAACATTGCTCGAAAAGTAAACTGTCAATCTTTGATTGATGCTTATGACAACTATGAAAGTTATATACCTTGGTTTAAACCATTGTATTGGGTATGGCAACGATTTTTGTGGCTGGCCCTAATATTAACAAAGTTAGTTAAGAACAGAAAACCTGGTAATGTCACTAAGAAAGTCATTTCAATGTGCGCAGACCCTCTTTCTCTCTCAAAGATAAAATTGCCGTCAGGGAGCAGTTTAATATTCCCCAAAGATAAATTTATTATTGGCTACAGCGGAAGTATATTTGCTGGTCGTGACATCGATATTCTCTTCAAAGTATTATATTGAAATATATCAACTTAGTCCAAATGTGATTAATGTGTTTTCAGGGCGTATGCCAGTAAACGTTGAGTTCCCTTCAAATACTTATTGGTTAGGTTATATCGAAGATGAGTCAATGCCGCATCTTCTCAGTTGTTTTGAGGTGACTATTTCCATGAATAAAGACAGTGAATTTGGAAATTTCAGCTATCCAGTAAAAATATTTGAAGCGCTGGCTTGTAATACATCGGTTTTAGCGAGTAAGACGGTAACTTCTCATTAATCACCGGCACTTTTATTTTCAATAAGTTACAGGTGATAAAAATTATAAAAAAATTTATTTTGACAATTTTGCAAGAAACAATCAATGACTTAGACATGCTTTTTCTTAAAAACATAAAAACTTTCATTTTTTATGCTCTATAACCATTTGATTTATAAGGTGCCGGTGATTAATGAGAAGTTACGTAAGACGGTGTCTACAAAGTATGTATTGCGATATTATCTGATCGCGCTTTTTTCTCCAGATAATGTCAGTGCATCAGTCACGAAACTTCAAGCAAGAAGTCATCCGAGAGCCTTATCAAATTCAATCAACCGCTGAATCCTGGGGACAACACTCATTGGAACTGCATGATTTCATATCGACACTCTCTCAATCGAATCCATAAACGATTGATTCATCTCATTTTATCCAGTCTTAATACATGTATTAAGATGATTCTGCAAAGCATTGACTCTTTCTGATTCTCGGGAAAGGCTGTCAATACTGATCACTGTCTTTAATTCTTCGCAAGCTTCCTTTTTTCTCCCCAGATGACTTAATGCCATAGCCAAATGCATTCTGTATCTTGGGTTTTTCGGCATGGTCTCAGCTGCTTTGGCTATGTAGTATATAGCATAATCATGATCACTGGTTACCTTCAATAAATATTTACTGATGAGCGTATATAGTTCTGCCCGGCTTCTTTCTGGAAGGTTTGGGTTTTGATCTAACGCGTGTAAGAGTCGCATAATGACCTCTTTTGGAAGTCCGGTATTAGATAGCATTTCTCGGTTTACAAGCTGACTGAGGTGATTAATTGCGCTTGCATCATGCCTTCCACTTTTGAGCACGGTTTCCAGCAATTTTATTTGCTCTTTGTCAATATAATGATCTGTTTTATAGGCATGATGAATAATGGCAAAATAGGCGCTTGTTGCCTCAGGATCTATTTTCGTCGCAGTAATAAAGTGATTTTTACCTTTGGCTTGCAGTTGATCTTTTCCTGTTGGATTTATTGTGTATTTGGCAAGTTTCATAAGTTCAGTTCCCAGCATTGTATGGGCGCGAGCAGATTGGGGATGGTTAATCACTTGCGTGGTTGCCAGAGACAAATTGTCTTTCCACGAGTTGACACGGGCCACGGTGGATGTGGTTAGGAAAACAAAATATAATAATAGAACGGTCATGTTTGCATATTTCACCTTCGACTTTTTAAGAACAGATTCAATGCCAAAATAAAGAGCAATGAGTATTCCAATTCCGGGTAGATAATTTCTATGTTCAAACAATATCTCCAAGGGGATAATTGTGGATTCCAGCGAATGACCAAGAAAGAAGAATAAGATACCGAATCCAAATACAGGAGATTTTCGAAGCGTAAGGATTCCAGTGATTAACAGAATAAAGAATCCAATAACAGAAAAGAGTGTTATTACGGGATCAAAAATGCTGGTTGATAAGACAAAGTCATCATGAAACAACCCTAGATACGTGTTAATAGGAAAAATCAGACTTTGAATGTACCACCATACGACTCTGCTCTCTGTTAGCAGTCTTTCAGGCAAAGTGAAGGATCTCGATTCGTAACCAGAAAGAACGCTTTCCGGGGAAAAAAGCAGGATTCCACTCAATACGATTAGCGACAAACCCACAAAAATACCTGCTAATGAGATAAACCACGTTCTTTGCTTGTTTGAGCTTGTCGAAAACTGAAAGAATGCAATTTCGATTAACAAAGCGTAGTATGGCAATAAAATACCGTTTTCCTTACTTAATACTGCAAGTATGGTGCAGGCTATAAACAGGGAGAATTCTAATATGGATTGATGGTTATGTTTGTTGTTAAATGAGATTCTGAATCGAATGTAGAAAATCAATCCACTTAATACAAAAAAGGCAGATAACATTGCCATTCGTTGCACAACATATAAGACAGTACTTACGTTAAGTGGACTAATCAGCCATGATAAGACGATAGCAATAATTATCCAGTGATTGATTTGCGGTGTTCTGTTTTCCGTAGAAATTCCTCTACTTATGAGCTTTAAAAGTACTAGGAGTAGAAATCCATTCAGGAGGTGGATAGCCAAGTTAAACAATTTGAAACCGTAGGCATAAAGTCCACCGGAAAGATAATGGCTAAAAGCGAAACTTAACATGCTGACATTTCGTTGAAATGTACTGCTCGATGATAACAATGCTGCTTGTTTAAGATTAGTTGCAGTTAAACTATCAATCTGAATCGCAGGATTGTTAATAATGTTCGGGTAATCATCAAGGAAAAACCCCCCCTTTAGACCTGGTAAATAAATTAATGTGCAAATCAGGAAAGGGAGGATGTATACAATTGGAGTGATGCGGTTAGCTTGCAACATTTGATCAGCTCTGTATTGATTCAAAAACAAAAAGCCCGCAGAGCGGGCTTTTCTATAAAGCGTATAAGGCGGTATTTATCTGCAGGCAGCTGGTAAATATTTGCCATTTACACTACCAGAGTCACATGCCCACTGGACGCCTGTAGACGAGCCACCTGTTCCTACGAATATTAAAGTCTCATCATTGGCTTCGGCGACCAAATTATCCAATGTATAGGTAATTGTTGCTGTGTTAGTTGTATTGCTAAATGCAATTGTCTTTAGATAATCACTTTGGCCAGTATTTGTGCTTACGCCGGCGGCATCAGCAGATGTAGGCATTTTGTTGAGAGAGATATAGTACTCTGAAGCTGAGCCTTTATCTTTGGAGGCAATAATCATGACTTCAGAGATCTTTGCTCGTACAGTGTAATCCTGATATGCCGGAATTGCGATTGCTGCTAAAATACCGATGATCGCTACAACGATCATTAATTCGATTAGTGTAAAACCTTGTTGATTCTTTATCATGGTTATTTCCTTTTTGGGTGTGGTTAATTAAAACTAGTTGTCACTTGCATATTGCAAATTTCAATTAAGTTAATGCAGGCAGTGTGCCAACTCTGAAATAGTTTCTGATTAAATAATCAATAAATTTAATAACTTGTTGTTATTAAACAAAAACAAAAATAAGTTCTGTTGTGTCTATGTTGACAGCTTTTGTACTTCTGCGGATAGATTGTGTGTATATTCGTGTGCTTTTCTGGCAGATTTAGTTCAAATGTGACAATTTTTGTCACTTTATTGACGCATTGTACGGGGTAATGTGAATTAATAGACAGCCATACGTTAGTTCTAACCTGATTTCACGATCCCCGCACGTATTTAGCATGCGAACTGTTTTTCTTGAACAAATTCTTAGCCTAGATGGGTTCATGCATTGTTATTTAAGAGAGTAAGTTTTTTCTCTAGGGCGAATGGATGGTTTGGTCTGTTGTGGTTGTGCCACTGATTGAGCAAACTGTAAGCAACGACCTTGTTGATTTGATGGCTCTACTAT
>VAPK010087595.1_pt1 | contig 12465 bp, 10 predicted proteins | sample 3395031 | NCBI WGS metagenome assembly VAPK01 (sample SAMN08290443, study PRJNA428436) | hydrothermal vent metagenome | isolation source: Deep-sea hydrothermal vent chimney 1 | place: Pacific Ocean: Juan De Fuca Ridge | reverse complement strand
CTTTCCATTGACGAGACGTTAAACCGTTTGCAAAAAGCCGGGTTGGATTCCATTCCCGGCGGCGGTGCGGAAATTCTGGTAGACAAAGTCCGCAATGAAATCGGCCCGAAAAAATGCACCACCGACCAGTGGCTCGAAGTGATGGCAAAAGCCCACCGGATGGGCATTCCCACCACCGCCACCATGATGTTCGGTCACGTGGAGTCTCTTGAAGACCGGGTGGAACACCTTCTTCGTATTCGCGAGCAACAAGACCAAACGGGCGGGTTCACGGCGTTCATCCCCTGGCCGTGGCAACCGGGAAACACTAAACTCGGTCGCGATCGGGAAGGGCAAAAAGCAGTGAGTGGTCTGGATTATCTCAAAACCCTGGCCATCAGCAGAATCGTTCTGGACAATTTCGACAACATCCAGTCTTCCTGGGTGACTCAGGGGGCCAAGGTCGGGCAGGTGGCGTTGTACTATGGGGCCAACGACATGGGAAGCACCATGCTGGAAGAAAATGTGGTCCGGGCGGCGGGGACGGTATTTTGCCTCGATGAAAAAGACATCAGGCGTTTGATCACCGATGGCGGTTTCACTCCCCAGAAACGCAATATGCGCTATCAGTTTGTCTGACCAGCCATGCGGCGTGAGGATAAAAAGTACGCGGTTACTTCTTTCATTCTCTCCTCCAGGACTGCGCCCGTTCCATAGCCCCCAGGTTCAGAACCGAGGAGAACCCCAGGGCCTTTAATTTCCTGGCCCCTTTTTGACTACGGAACCCACCTTGGCAATAAAGGATGTATGTCCTCGCCTTGTCCTCGAGCCGGTCCTCCAGGTTTTCCAATGGAATATTAACGGCATCTTTCAAATGTCCTCCTGCAAACTCATCCGGACCTCTCAAGTCCACCAACAATGCCTTCGAAGTAAGCGCTTTCTCGAATTCTTCCCGGGAAACAGGTTCGCCCCATTCTCCCACCAGCTTCAACCCGCATTCAAAAATCCAGGAAGCCAGGCAGAAGTGGGTGAAGATCACAACAAGTTGCAGGCAGATCAGAACCAACCCAAATCCATAAGCCCAGGCCCACATATTGAAAAGAAAGAACAGGCCTATAGCCAAATTCATCATCCCTCCCATGAGGCAGGCGACCCTCCTGGGCAGAGGATTGGGCGGAAGGGCAATTCCATTCCACAGGAAACGCAGGACTTTATTGTATAGCAAATCCACCGGGTGCCCTCTTGGGAACCAAAAGGGAATGATCCCAAGAACCGCCAGCGAAAAATGGATGAAAGGTTCCCTGAGAAACAGGCCGAGCAGAGCAAACCCCATACACACTAAAGGGGTAAACCTAAGCCCCCAGGTTAATTTCCGCAATTCATCAGGGCTGAAATTGTAACCCTGCTGAATCAAGGCTTGCTCCTGAAACCCACTCGAAGTTCCCATAGTATCGTTTGCAAAAGATGACAGACATTAAAGAAAACTCATCCAACTTGCTAAATTTCAACCCACCAGCTTGGTCGGCTTGGTGCGACGCAGACCCAGCAGGTTCTGCACAACTTTGGGGTCGGTTCCAGCTTTCACCATGAAGGCTCCAAAGGAATGGCGCAAAGAATGCGGCGTGGCCAGTTTTTTCACGCCGGAAAGGGCCAGCGCCGACTTGAAAAATTTTGCCACGGCACGGGTGGACAACGGCCCTCCGCGTTCACTGGGGAAAAGAAAACTCTCAGGGCTTTTGATCCCCACCTGCCTGGCCAAAGCGTCCTTGAGACTGCCTGAAAAAATCGTCGTACGCCCTTCGCCCTTGCCTTCCTGAGCGGGAACAAATAATTTTAGATTCGCAAGGTCCAGATGTTCAACTCGCACATTAACGACTTCTGAAACACGCAGTCCCGCCGTATAACCAAGTTCTATCATGAGACGGTGTTTGGGATTCTCCGCTGAGATGGCGATGCGTTTCACTTCGTCCAAGGTCAACAGGACAGGCTGGGCCTTTTTCTTGGGTGGCCGGTTGAACCCTTCCAGGTCCAATGTTTGATCGAGATGGAATTTGCAAAAAAAGCTCAAGGCGTTCACCGCCTGGTCGATCGTGGAACGGGACAAGTCACTATCCGTCAGTCGATCGAGGTAAGTCCTCATGTCTTGCTGAGTCACTGCATGAGGTTCCTTCGGATGCACCTGGCGCATGAAAACATTCAATTGGCCTAAATAGGCTTTGATCGTCTGCACGCTGTAATGTTCCGCTTCCAGTTTAGCGTGGACGCGGGTCAGAAGGTTGCTTACTGGCAGGGGATATGAAATCACTTGGCTCATGAACGCTCTCCTTAAAAGGAGGAAGGGAATGCCCTCTTCGGTTATGTGGGGATGCCTGGGGGAAAACCTGGCTTTAATTCAGGCGTTATAAAATTGAAGAATATTTTCGAGACGACCGTCAACGGATTCTGCGATCCCATCTTTGAAATAAATATAAGAAATTAAGCCCAACCGGTCAAGGAAAATCACGACCGGGAAAAGATGTTATCCATTTGAAATCAAATTAGCTACTGGCTCTTGGGGTTGGCTCTGAAAAAATCTGAACTCTTGTATTTAAGAACCCCACGGCGGATCAGAACATTGAGCACGGCGGCTACGGGAACCCCAATGATGATTCCCGTCAACCCAAACAGTTCACCTCCCAGCAACACCGCGAATATGACGGCCACCGGGTGCAACCCAATATTTTCGCCCACGATACGCGGGGTGATGATCATGCCTACCAGTATTTGCACCACGCCAAACACGCCCAGCACCCAAAAAATGGGCATCCATTCCTGAGCCTGTAAATAGGTCAAAATTGCGGCGGGTAAAAACCCCACGACGATCCCCAGATAGGGAACCAGATTTGCGAAACCCGCAAGAAACCCAATAAAAAGACTCATGGGTGTGCCGATCGCATAAAGGCCCATTGAATACAGGGAGCCCATTAAAACCGCCACCATCAACTGACCGCGAACAAAATTGGCGAGCACCTGATCGACCTCTGAAATCGTATCCACAATAATGTCCTTGAGCCTTGACGGAACCAAGTCCAGAATTTTTGCGTTGATCTTGTCGAAATCTCTTAAGAGATAAAACATGGCCACGGGAATGATCACCAGATTCGCCGCCATCAATATCATGTCGAACAGGTTCGAAAGGGAGTCCCAGAGAAAAGACGAAACAAACGTCAGGATCTTCAACGGAAGCTCGCCAAATCGGGCCATGCCTTCGTTTAGCAGGTCTTGAATTTTGGCCTGATCGAGGCCCGCGACTTTTTCCAGAACCGGACGGAGCCAGTTTTGCACCACCTCGATATATTTTGGCAGGTTTCTCGCCAGGTTTTCCGCCTGCACCCGCAACATCGGAAAAACCAGCAGACCCGCCCCCAGAATCGATGCAAAGAAAACCGTCATCAGGGAAATAACGGACAGGGTCCGTGACAGTTTCCACTTTTCCATGCGGTCCACTATGGGGTCCAACAGATAGGCCAGGGCAAACGCCACAAAAAACGGGATGACCACGCGCCGGGAATAATACAAAAAAATCGCCAGCAAGGCGGCGATGGCAAGGGCCAGAAAAATGGCCTGATAATTTGTTTTCCGTTGCATGCGCTAGAGATCTTCCATAAATGAAGGCGGCGCAACCGGTGACGGGATATCGGGTTGGCTGCCTTGAACATCCTGGGAGGCGGATGGTGCCTGCCAATAGCGGTCCAGCGAAGGCAATAGAAATTTGGAGAGCTTCCTGCTGGCGCCTCCAAACGCTTCCAGTTCACCCGCAAGCAGGTCGCTATTGCGCGCGGTGGCAAAATCACTTTTTGCCGCGATGACAGTCGACGTTAGCGCTGAAATCACTCGCACGCTGATCGTGGTTTGAATGGCGGGTTCCTCCAGGTCTATTTGATTTTCCAGCCGACTGGACACCGCATTTCCCAATACCACGATATCGGCTCCGACTTTCAAGCCAATCTGGACAGCCTCGTTCACATTTCCATTGACGGCTTTTAATACATCTTCTTCAGACACGGCCTCTTTAACCCGTTCGCGGGGAATCAGGTTCACCCCTCTTTCGGCAAAGTTTTGCCTCAGCGCGGCCTCGGAAATCGGCAACGTATCCCAAAAAGATATGACTTCGTCAGAGGTCAGACTTTTTTCAGATATTAAAATGACGACCTTTTTTGAACTCACAGATCCCAATGCAATTCCGGTGTTGCTCAAGGATTTTCCCAGGGCATTGGGAAACAAAGTCACCTGCAGGATCACTTCACTGGTTTTCCCAATCGGATCATCCACCGCTTCGATAAACCGGTAACTCTGCACATAGTGGTCGGCATTTTTCAGGGTTTTGCGAAAGCTTTTTTTGTTAGCTTGAAATTTTTCATCTCCCAGAAAATTTTGGAGCGCTTTTTCCAGAGCCGATTTGAACCCCAGAGACACGGCCAGTTTTCTCGCCTTGCTATAGTCCTCTCCTAAAACAGAGACCTGAGCGTTGACCTGATACGTCAACTGAATCTGCCCCTGGGCGAAAATCTGGACGGGGGAAGATAAAAACCCGCCCACACTCAGAAGAAGTAGGGCCCACATGAAAAATATTTTTTTTATGTGCAAGGTTTTCAATTGAGTTTTTGAGGCATTCAAGTTACAAAACTAAAAAATGGATGGACGCTCCATCGACCTTTCCAAATTCAAAAGGACGTTCAGGCACTTTGGCTGACGGCTTTATAAAGCGACTTGATTTCCCGGGGCGAAAGAAAACGGCAACTCCCCAGTGGCAGACCGGTCAGGTTTAACTTGCAAAAATGAGTCCTCTTTAACTTAATGACCGGATGCCCGATCATTTCGCAGACCCGCTTTATATGACGATTTTTTCCTTCCGTCAGTGTCATGGTCAAAATACAATTTTTTCCTGTCGTCCTGAACACTTTAATTTTAATCGGCGCGGTCGGAATTTTATCCAACCGAATTCCCTTGCCGACCCGTTTCAATTTTTTTTCATCTGGAATTCCTTTGACCTTGACCTGATAAACGCGTTCCGTCTTGTATTTAGGCTCAAGTAATTTTTTGGCAAGATGGCCATCATTGGTGAACAACAAAATCCCTTGCGTGTTGTAGTCCAGTCGGCCTACAGGAAAAACCCGCACGGGAACTTTTTCAACGAAATCCATCACCGTTTGCCGACCGCGAGCGTCTTTTTTCGTGGTTGTCAGGCAACTGGGAGGTTTGTTGAGAATGAGAAACGCTTTTTCTTCAGGCGGAGGAACCAGCTTCCCCTTGGCTTTGATTTTATCCAGGGCAGGGTCGGCCAGAGAACCCAAGAGCGTAACGGTCTTGCCGTTCACCGTGACCAGGCCTTCGGCAATCCATTTTTCCGCTTCCCGACGCGAAGCAAACCCCGCTTCGGCAATGATTTTTTGCAGGCGCATTTTCATTTCAATACTTGTCCTTTACGCGCCTCAAACGTCTGAGTCCAGATCATGGATGGAAGGGGAAGAAACGGCTTCATCTTCATTAACTGATACGGGTTTCTTTTCAGGAACCACCAGTTGGGGCGGATCTTCATTCGCGTCTTCAGGTGAAGCATCCTGAATAGGCGAAGGGTTGAAATCCATTTCCTCTTGAACATTATTTTCCAGCTCACCTGAAAGCTCCTCCTGCAAATCTTCCAACGTTGGCAGATCGACCAGATCTTTCAAGCCAAAGTATTCCAGAAATTTCCGCGTCGTGCGATACATGATGGGTCTGCCGGGAACCTTTTTCCGGCCCGCCGGCCCTACAATTTTCTTATCCAGCAAGGTTCGAATCACGCCGCCACAGTCCACACCGCGTATTTCTTCCACCTCCTGTTTGGTGAGAGGCTGTTTATAGGCGATGATCGAAAGCGTGTCGAGACTCGGTTGCGAGAGTTTGGTGGTTTTATCGAGTTTGAGAAATTTTCGCACCCAATCGGAATATTCGGGGCGCGTGCACAACTGATAGCCTCCGGCGACTTCTTCTATTTTGAAATTACGGGACCGATACTCTTCCTGCAACTCTTCCAACACGGATTTTAACTCCGCTTTCTCCGTGCCGTTCATCAAAGTCGATTGAAGATCGTCCGGCGTGACCGGTTGGTCCGACGCCAATAGAATATTCTCAACAATGGATTTTAGTTCTTCCCGTTCCAATTTTATTTCCCTAATAAGTTCAGGTTCATTCTATTACAGAAAGCCTTCACCGCATAAAACTAATGAACGATCCTAAGTCTCAAGCGGACAAGGAATCGTCGCATCGGATTTTATTTTTCCGCACATTCAGCACTCTTGAAATATTTACTCAAGGCCAATCCCTGGGAATGGTAATTGGACTTTATTTTTTTCCCATACACGATGGTCGGTGTTTCAATGACCTTTTCAAATTTCAATCGGCAAAACGTTTGGCCATCTTCTACCATGAAGGGAACATCGTGCGGACGCACTTCCATGACCGCGCGGGTCCCTAGGTTGAGGCGCGATTCGCCTTCGACCCAGCCAAAGCCCGGATCGAAAAAACCGGCGTAATGCGTGCGCAGTTCCCCGCTGTTGGGTTCATACGCCACCATTTCCGCCAGTAAATGCGGGGCGACGCAAATCTTTTCTTTCGACATCATAATGTAAAAACATTCCGGCTCCAGAATCAGCCGGTTGTTTCTTGTCCGGTGAATCGGTTCCCAAAAATCTTCTATCTCGTAATGATTTATTTTCGCCAGGTCGATCACGCTGGAATTGGTTTTTGCTTTGTATGCAATAACATCGTCCGCGCTTTTCCCAACCAGATCGACGCCTATGTAGATTCCCTCCTTGACCCGAACCAGGTTATAAGGAATCTCGAAGCCACTGTCATTGAACAAAATGGGCGTTTTTTTATACTCCGGCTCCAACCCTTGTTTGCCCAGTGTTTCAGAGGTCACGTACCCGATCCGCAATTGATTGAGTGACTGGCCCGCAGTGACTTTTACGGGAAACGATCGGGGAATGATTTCCAGATACATTTTCCCCTTATACTCTTTCTTAATTTCATCGAATCGATGGCCGCGGTCGATGATCACGCGGGTGAACATGTCCAACCGCCCGGTGGAACTTTTCGGATTGGCCAGCCCAAACATGGCAGCGGGAAAATTCAATTCTTCCATGAGCGGAATCAAATAAATCGCGCCCTTTTCGAGGATGCCTCCGCCTCCCGAAATATCGAACTCATAGAGCGTGACCTGTTTGAGTTTTTCCTCGACCGATTCGTTTTCCGGTAGGAAACTGCACTGAATCCGGTAGGCTTTAGGTCCCAGCCTGAGATCCAGACTGACCGGCTGAAACTGAGAGGGCTCAATGGGAAATTCTGAATGGATGAATCCCTGCCGGCAAGCCGATTGGATCATCTGGTAAGGCAAATACCCGCGTTTTCCCTTCAAAACCTCCAAAAGATCCGGATTGACTGAAGTATCGGTTATCAGTGACTGCATATTTGTATCCTGGGAGCGAAAAATATTTCCATGACGAACAGGAAAGGCTGGAGGGCGGTCTCCAAAGACTGCAAATTCAATTGACAGGCCGTTTACAGCTATGATTTAATCCTAATATCCACAATTTATCAACTGGATAATTGCTTGAGGCCAAAGAATCTATGCCCTTGTACGAGTATTATTGCGACGATTGCCAGAAAGAGTTCACCCTGCTGCAACCGGCCAGCGTCAACAAAGAGGAAACCGCCTGCTCTGAATGCGGGTCTTCCAAGGTAGCCTACAAGTTTTCCACCTTTACATCCAAAATTCAGGGGGTTTCCGCTGCCAGCAAAAAAAGGCCGGTAACAGAAGACGACTTCCCAAATAAGGATGTATTCAAGCTGCCCATTCCCCGGCTGAGATCCGATTTATAGTTTTTTTATACTGTTAACTGGAATAATCTGGGCAACAAAATATCTATCTACCTTATCATTCACCTTTAAAACAGATTTGAGCGAAATTCTTTTCCTATGAGCCCAAAAAAAAATAAAACCAATAAGCCCCCTCTGGAAAGAGGCAACACGCCATCAAAAAAGGTCCAGCCTTTAAAACGCATCGGCCTGACCGTATTCTGGGGAGCACTCCTTGCCGTAGGGCTGTGGGCTTTGATGGATTTATCATCTCCTGAGAACAGCTTGGTTCCATATAAGCAAGTCAAGCAAACCCTTGAGGAACCGACATCCGCACAGGACCTGGACACCGCGTCCGCTGACCTCGATCTCGACCTCAATTCATCTGATTTGATCAAAAAAGCATCCTCCACCCCGGAGCCGGAAGCCCAACTGCCTAGGAAAACTCTGGAGCACATTTCCAAAGGGATGGAGTTGACGGAGCAGGGAAATCACAATCAGGCAAATATGGAGTTTGAAAAGGCCGCAAAAATCAGCCCCGATTCAAACATCGTGTATTCCATCTGGGGTGCCGCCTTGAAGATGCAAAAGAAGTACAAAGGCGCTAACAAAAAATTCGCCCGAGCGCATGAACTGGCCCCGGATGACAAAGAGATCGTTTTCAATTGGGCCTTGTCCACTCTGGAGGAACGCAACTCCGACGAAGCCATTCGGCTGTTTGAGATGGCGGTGAAGATGGAGCCCAAAAACTATCTGGCCTATAATTTTCTCGGTAAAGCTTACGGGCAGAAAAAATTCTATGACGAGGAAATGGCCAGTTACAAAAAGGCCATCGCCTTGAAACCGGATTTTGGTGCAGCCCATTTCAACCTTGCAATCATACTTGGAATAAAAAAGAAATTTGAAGAAGCCGCGCCGCATTTCGAGAAGGCGATCGCCATCGACAAAAGTTTTGAAAAACCGTTTGTCGTGCAAATGCTGACGGCCATGGGGCTTAGAAAGGCCAAGACCGAAGGTGACAACCCAGCTGGAGAAGCGACCAAACCAGAACCCGTGAAAGATACTCAACCCGATATCGCTGCGGAATTGAAAAAAACGTTGGGGCAAAAATCCGAAGGGTCCGGGTCCGACCATAAAATGGAGGAGGGGTCCAAGAACGTCAAGGACACCACCAATGTTAAAGGCAAGGTATTGGTGAACGGCAAAGCCATTGCGACCAACGCGGTTGTATTTTTAGAAACTCAAAGCAAGTTGAGAGTTCCGGGACAAAAAACCCAAGACCTGACCATCAAGCAAAGTAACCTCAGTTTCTACCCGAGACATTCGACCGTGCAAGTCGGGTCCATCATCACCTTCGCCAATCAGGATAAGGAAGTACACAATATTTTCTCCAAGTCCCAGCACAACCAGTTCAACCTGGGGGCCATGGCGGCGGGTTCGTCGAGATCTTTGACGCTTGACCAGGCGGGCCCCATCGTGCTGCGGTGCAATCTGCACAAAGACATGATAGGAACCATTTTCGTCGTTCCCAACGGCTATTTCACCCATCCCGACGCCAAGGGGGAATTTACCTTCGATAAAGTGAAAAGTCAGGGGTATCTCCTGCAAGTCTGGCATCCACGGTTGATCCCTGAAGAAGTGGCGGACAATCTGAAACCTGTGGACTTGAAGGGCGTGGATCAAACCTTTGATATGGATATTAAATCGGCCTCGCAACCCGGAGAAATCCACGACATGGTGGACCCCACCGATTACAACGCCATCGTCGATACTATCGAAAAAGAAATGTTGCAAGCCATTCAGGATTGGAAAAAGGGCAAAAAATTCATCCCCCGAAAACGCATGCTGATGGTCATCACCAAGCACTATGACGGCGAAGGCCTGAAAGGCGCCATCGCTAAAAGTTTCAGCCAGAAGCGCAGCATCCGACTGGAAAAGAAACTGGATGAAATCCGCAAACTGATCTCTGGAATCGGTGTGAAAAGGGAAGATGTTACGGAAGAACTGCTCATCAGCCGCGCCAAGTTTGCCGTCAGCCAACTGCGCAACAACGTCAAGGAGCTGGAAGCCCGGCTGAATCCGGATTTTAACAAAAAGCAATGACCGCCATTGCCGAGCCTCGGACGCAACATTCCCTACCCTGCACCATTTGACTTTATCGTCATCTGGATGATAATTTGACTGCCATGAGCCTGCGTCTCTACAATTCATTGACCCGCAAAAAAGAAGAATTCATTCCGTTGGTGGAAAACCGTGTCGGGATGTATGTTTGCGGCGTGACCGTTTACGACCATTGCCATGTCGGGCATGCCCGTGCGGGAGCCGTCTTCGATACTATTTACCGATACCTGAAGCATCTGGGATATGAAGTGAACTACGTCCGCAACTTCACCGATATCGACGACAAAATCATCAACCGGGCCAAAGAAGAAGGCCGGCCCTGGCAGGAAGTGACCGAGCAATACATCCGGGCTTTCTATGAAGACATGGGCAAACTGAACATCGAACTACCCACCGTAGAACCCAAAGCCACCGACCACATTCCGGAGATGACCGCCATGATCTCCACTCTCATCGAACAGGGAAAAGCTTATGACAAAGACGGAGACGTTTTCTATTCTGTCCTGTCATTTCCCGGTTACGGCCACCTTTCCGGAAAAAACACCGACGATCTTTTGACGGGTGCCCGCGTCGACGTCAACGAAGACAAACGCAACCCTCTTGATTTTGCGTTGTGGAAAAAAAGCAAGCCCGGCGAACCGTCTTGGGACAGCCCCTGGGGGCCGGGTCGCCCAGGTTGGCATATCGAATGTTCGGCGATGGGCAAAAAATATTTAGGCGAAACCTTCGACATCCACGGCGGCGGAAAGGACCTGATCTTCCCGCATCACGAAAATGAAATCGCCCAATCTTGCGGTGCGTCGGGGAAAGCTCCGGTCAAATACTGGATTCACAATGGATTCGTCAATATCGACAAAGAGAAAATGTCCAAATCCCTGGGCAATTTCTTCACCCTCCGCGACATTTACAAACGCCATCACCCGGAAGTTTTAAGGCTGTTTTTAATCAGCAGTCATTATCGCAACCCCATTGATTTCTCCGAAAAAAACATCGAAGACGCGGCCAAGGTGCTGACCCGATTTTACGAAGGCATTGAAACGGCCCAAAAAATTCTCCCGGAAAAAGCGGCTTCCGCTTCAGCCAATGCCGTAAAGACCTCGGCTTTCATGCAAAAGTTTGAGAACGCCATGAACGATGACTTCAACACCGCCGTCGCCGTGGCCCACTTGAACGAAGAACTGCGCAAAATGAACACACTGGCTAAGGAGAAAAAAACTGGTTTTGAAGCCGATCTTGAAGTCAGCCTCGCTGGTTTAAAAAAAGCCGGGAATGTGCTGGGCCTGTTTTACCGAAGCCCAAAAGAATTTCAATCCGAAATGTTTCAATTGAAGAACCAGGAACTGCACCTCGACACCGAAAAAATTGAACGCCTCATCGCTGAAAGAAATTCAGCGCGTACAGCCAAAGACTGGGGCAAGGCGGATCAGTGCCGAGACGACCTGACCGCCATGGGAGTGGTTCTGGAAGACACGCCCAAAGGCACGCAATGGAAGATCAAATGACCTCCATGCAAACGTTGTTCACGAATTCTTATTCCAAGTTCACTCGCTGGGTTTCCCGGATTGAGGTGAGAAAAGAAGTGGATGAGAGGGCGCCGAAGATCCGGGTGCCGGAAAAAACCGTCCGCTGTATCTGGAACGATCAGCTTTTCAAAACCGATTCGCTACGCACCACTGGCGATGATGAACTGGAAATACTTTTTCAGGGCTATTGGAATTTTGGTCCGGGACCGGATTTTAAAAGCGCTGTCATTAAAGTGAACGGGAAAACTCTTGAAGGCGATGTCGATATCCACGTTCATTCCTCGGACCGGGGAGCGGAAGCCCATTCCACTGACCCGGAATACGGCAACGTGATCCTGCATGTTTTTTTATGGAACTCTGCGTTGGAATCGGACGCTCGGCAGGGAGCCGGCATTCGTCAACTGGAATTAAAAAGTTATCTGGACAGAGGCATTCTTGACCTCAACGACGAGCTGGATTTCGACAGTTATCCAGAGCAAATTCAATCGGACTATGGTCGATGCCATCAACCGCTGGCCGGGCTTTCCAAAGAAAAACTGACAAGCCTGTTAAACGCCGCCGGTGACGCCCGTGTTTTCACCAAGATGGAACGGTTCAACGACCGGGTCATCATCAACGGCTACGAACAAACATTTTACGAAGGCATCGCCGAGGCTCTAGGATACCCCAATAACAAAGAGCCGTTTCAGAAACTGGCGGGAGCCATCCGGTTGAACACTCTCAAAGAACTCCTGCCCAAAAGAATAGGCAAAGCGGAAAAAGTCCTGCATATTCAGTCTCTGATGTTTGGCACAGCCGGGCTCATCGAATTCAAGGCGCTGGACACCGGCGCTCTGACTGCGGATGACCGGGATTATTTTGAAAAACTGCAAAATCTGTGGGAGAAAAAATATCGTTCCCGCATTCCCGTCACCGCATTGACCGGGAACGCCTGGAAATTTGGCGGCATTCGCCCGGCGAACTT
>VAPK011229087.1_pt1 | contig 12467 bp, 11 predicted proteins | sample 3395031 | NCBI WGS metagenome assembly VAPK01 (sample SAMN08290443, study PRJNA428436) | hydrothermal vent metagenome | isolation source: Deep-sea hydrothermal vent chimney 1 | place: Pacific Ocean: Juan De Fuca Ridge | reverse complement strand
CCCAGTTCTGGAATGTGCTTTTTTAATGCACGAACGGCCCGTTGAGCGAGGCCATCAGGGTTAAAGGCTTCATCGGCATTTTCGGTTTTTTGATCAACCGAGGGCACCGGGAAAAGCGCAATGGCTGGAATACCCAAGTTGGCAATTTGTTCAGCATTGATCAGCAGTTGATCGATACTGACTCGTTCAACGCCAGGCATGGAGGTTATCGCTTGGCGTTGTTTGCTACCTTCAATGACGAACATGGGGTAGATTAAATCATCAATGCTCAGTGTTGACTCGCGCATTAATCGTCGGCTAAATTCGTCTCGACGCATGCGCCGTAGGCGGGCGGCCGGAAAAAAGTGGTTTAGGCTATTGATATCTGACACGATGACGTCCTCGTGAATTTAACAGGGATTGGTGAGTAGGATTGGTTTAGTCGGGTTTACTCGCTATCACAATGGTTCGCGAGGCAGTTGATCAATGAGTTGGCACAGGCGCTCAAATATTTCCTGGATGTCTCCGCTGGCCTGTATTTCCTGGCATTTATTGCGATCGGTATAATAATTAATCAAGGGTTCGGTGGCTGATTTATAGACATCCAGTCGATGACGGATGGTGTCTTCGTTATCATCCGTCCGATGTGTTAAGTGGCCGTCACAATGATCACATTTGCCATCCACTTTGGGTGGCGATGTATAAATATTGTACATTTGCCCGCAATTTTCACAAGTTCGTCGACCGGTAATACGCTGTATCAGTTTTTCCGTATCGACCTTGAATAAAATGGCGCAGTCGAGTGAAATATCTAATTCATTAAGTAGCTTGTCGAGCGACTCGGCTTGTATTAGGGTGCGTGGAAAGCCATCTAAGATGAAGCCGGGTTGCGTATCGGCGTGGTTCAGGCGCTCTTTGATGATGCCTAATACGATCTCGTCGGACACCAGTTGACCGGCGGCCATAATGGCCTTGGCTTGTTGCCCGAGCTTGGATCCCGTTTGTACGGCCGCTCGGAGTAAGTCACCCGTAGAAATTTGAGGTACTTGGTATTTTTCGACTAGCATTTTAGCTTGTGTGCCTTTGCCTGAGCCAGGAGCACCAAGGAGTATAATTCTCATTATCGACGTTTAAACCTGCAGTTGAAATTGACAAATAAAGTACGGTACCTCTGGAGCGCATTCGAGTCAATGCCATAATGGGCGATTCTTTGCGCTGAGTGTCTTGTGATGGATTAAATAATCATCATCAAAAAATTATATGATTTGTTCGGGATAACTTTAAAAAACAGTTATAATCGCCAAAATCATCAATGATTATTCTTTTATTATTTCTAAGTTGGAGTAACACGAATGAGTTTAAACCATGTGAGTGCAGGCAAAGATGTGCCCAATGATATTAATGTTATTATTGAAATACCCGCGTTGAGCGAGCCAGTTAAATATGAAATCGATAAAGACAGTGGCGCGTTATTTGTTGATCGTTTTATGGGGACGGCTATGCACTATCCTTGCAATTATGGGTTTATCCCTCAAACCTTGATGGATGACGGGGACCCGGCGGATGTTTTGGTGGTAACGCCGATTCCCTTAAAGGCGGCTTCGGTTATTCGATGTCGAGTGGTTGGGGTGTTGGATATGAAAGATGAGGGTGGGCAAGATGAAAAACTGGTGGCGGTTCCCGTCAGTAAATTAACACCGCTGTATGATGATATTAATGAAGCCACCGATTTGCCTAAAATTTTATTGGAGCAAATCAAGCACTTTTTTGAGCACTATAAGGACTTGGAACCCGGTAAGTGGGTGAAAGTCGAGGCATGGGGAGATGCTGAAAAAGCCCGAGCATCCATTATGAGTGGTGTTAAACGTTATCAAGCAAGTCAATAATTCAACTCTTGGCGGGTATTGGTAGGGGGCGTGCAGCGCCCTACCTGGCTTGTTCAATGCGAACAAAAGAGCCCAGATGACATGCCATAGAATGCAAGCATTGGGCTTCATTTTCCCCGAATTACGTTGCGCGGTATCCGAGCTATGATGTTGGCAGTGAGATTCGTTGCCCATTCCGTTCGCCTGATCAACCACCTTAAGTTGTACTCTGGAGCAATCTGTGGCGATGCATAATCACACCGATGGTCATGAACATTCTACCGAAAGCAGATATTTGTTTGTTGCGCTGGCGATTACCCTGGGTTTTGCCGTGGTGGAAGCGATTAGCGGCTGGCTGGCAAATTCATTAGCGTTATTAAGTGATGCGGGGCATATGGCGACCGATGCCTTAGCGTTGGGTTTGGCGGCACTGGCGGTTTGGCTGGCAAAAAAACCACCGTCTCCTGGTCTTTCTTACGGGTTGTTGCGAGCGGAAATTGTCGCTGCGCTTGTGAACGGTATTTTTATGTTGTTTGTGGTCTTGGAGATTATCCAGGCGGCCATCTATCGAATAAGCCACCCGACTGATGTGCATGGGTTGGCTGTTATGGTGGTGGCTTTCATCGGTTTACTGATTAATCTAGCGGTTGCTCGTCTATTGCATCAAGGAGAAAGTACCTTAAACAAACGGGCGGCTTTGCTGCATGTCATGGGTGATTTATTAGGGTCGGTGGCGGCATTACTTTCAGGGATTATCATTTATTATACGGGTTGGTTTTTAATTGATCCGATTTTATCATTACTCATTTGTGTGTTGATTTTAATTAGCACCTTCCGCTTGTTACGCGAAGTGGTACACGTCATTATGGAAGGTGTGCCTTATCATCTTGATTTGCCAGCGGTGGGTTTGGCGATGGCGAAAGTGTCAGGGGTTCAATCAATACATGATTTACATATCTGGCATTTATCGTCAGGCAATATTGCACTATCTGCGCATGTGGTGATTGTTGATATGAAGGAATGGCAATCGGTATTAGACGCGCTAAAAAAATTATTGGATGAGAAATTTAATATTAACCATATTACCCTGCAACCGGAAACGGAGAATGTGATTGTATGGCATCAGAAGCTATTTTAAAATCGCTGGCACTTGCGCTTTTCGCTGTACCTCAATGGTGGCAATCGCAAAGTCCATTGCACTTTGACTATCCGTGACCAGATAAACAAAAGTATCTAAGGCATCGAATAATTGCTCCGCCGGGGTGTACGATACCAGGCCGTCGAGGGTGATAGAAACGTGACCGCCCAGGTTGGTTGTGGGTTGTGGGACAGAAAAAACTAAAGCATCGCCATCGGCGTCTGAGGCCGAATTTCTTAATGAAAAAAGCACGGTGGAGGCCGTATTATCCTCCGCTAACCGATTGACTGGTCTAGCGACGGGAGGGGTATTGGTGATGCTGTTTAGGTCGTTAATAATGGTGTGTGCCCAGTCGGCAATTTTGTTCACTGCACAGCTTTCAATACCTAAAAAACCATGAAAACTTAATGGCTCGCAGGCGGTGCTATCGGGTTGCTCAAAGCCGCCAGCAAAGGCGAATGCATCAATTGTTTTATTGGTTTGCAGAAACTGGTTTTGTAGCTGTTGACTGTCTACTGGGCGTGATGATTGACACTGATCGTCAGCCTGCCAAGCGACATAGGTCGGGGTGATGGATAAGCTTGGCCTGAGTAATAATAGGGGACTGTCTTCGCCAATGGCCGCCTCGCTGGCAGAGGTGGTGGGGTTGATGAGCACCGTTGCTGCGGCCAAATGGCTATTCGCCATGGCGGAAATTGCACCGCGCCCTAAGCCCACAAAAATAACCGTGAGTTGGCTGGTGTTGACTTTTTTGAGTGTGGCGACGATATCCACCGTATGGCGCATGGAGGTACGATAGGTATCATAGCCGTTATTTCCCTTGTTGCCGCCTGCATACGTTGCGGCATCACTCGGCTGATTGATGGTTAATACGTTAAATTCATGCTGGGTGAATAAAACCGAGCTGCGTACCAAAAATTTTTGACTCGCCTCAATAATAAAGCCACCAAGGTCTGAGCTGAGTTCCGCATCGCCATCCCCATCAGGGAAAAGCACGATCAGACCTTTTGCCTGGGTATTGCGAGGATTTTGCACGTGCAGCATATAACTAACAAATATCCCTGTATTTTCCAGGGTTCGGCGTGTCGATACATTGAAACTTTTCGGCGGACGCGGTGATTTGTCCGTGGCGTGAATCAGCTCAAGAGTCGCGTCGTTGAATTGGCTGTCTAGGCGGGTATTTTCACACATGGCTGGGGTGATTGGTTTGATTAACGTCACGGGCTCAATGACCTTTGGCGATGAGGTGTGAGATTCGCAGCTAAGCAGTAATATGGTTAATATGGCGATAGCGATTGGTCGTTGCCCGATTTTTTGATGCATCCCCGGTCACTCTGGTTGGTTTTTATTGTTATTTTTGACACTGGCGGCGCTAAGTCGATCAATAGAAAATTGGACATGAGCACGGTGGTATAAATTCAACCCATTCAGTGAAGTTAGGTGCTTGACATTTAGACATGCGATGAAATTGACGATAGTCTTACACTGTGATCATCGGTTAAGAAAAACAGGGTGTGGTATGTTTTATTATGTTTTCGTTGTCATAAAATTGGGGTTTGCCTGGATAGATTTTGTGCTATGGACGGGTATGTTATATGTGCTTAGCTTTTTGCCAAAGTCTTGGCTTGGGGCATGGTATGGCAAGTTTTTTCGGATTTGGTGCCGGGTGTTTGTGCGAGCCCTGGGGGTAGATTTACGGTTATTGCAGCAAAATCAATTTCCCCTTCCGGCGCAATTCATATTGATTGCAAATCACCCGTCGGCTTTTGAAGATATCGGTGTGCCTGCTTTGTTTAATGTGTCTTCTCTGGCAAAAATTCAGGTGAAAGATTGGTTTATTGTTGGCCGTATTAGCGCGGCGGCGGGGACTTTGTACGTGGAACGAGAGTCGAAAGATTCGCGTAATGCGGCCGCTCAAGAAGTCTTAGCAACATTAGCCAGCGGTAAAAGCATTGCTTTGTATCCAGAAGGGGGCTGTAAAGGACGCCGAATTTTTGAGTCATTTCGGTATGGTGCTTTTGATATATCGTTAACGTCAGGCATCCCTATTGTGCCGTTATTTTTACACTACGAGGCGCAAGAAACATTTGAGTGGGCAAATCCTCATACGTTAATCCATAAAATGTGGCACTTTATGCGCAGTCAAAATAACCGAGCCAATTATTATGTGTTTGATGCCATTGATCCTAAACAATTCTCGGATAAAGAAAGTTATAATGCCCATGTACATCATCTTTATATTCAGTGGCAGGCAAAATATTTGGAGTGATTATTTTATCGCCTTTGCCGATGATGATTAATCAATGAAAAGGTTGTTAAAGTGCGTAGCAAAGAAACCAGTACTTCAGTTTATTTTGTGCGGCATGGCCAGACGGATTTTCCCACGGATCGAATTTATTGTGATGCATTGGAAGATCCACCGCTAAATTCCCAGGGAAGCTTGCAGGCAAAAAGTACCACGGATTTTTTTAAGGGCATGGAGATTGATGCTTTATATGCCAGTCCAACGGCGCGCACGATGGCTACCGCTAAAGCGATCGCCGAAAGGCTTGAGGTGCCTATCCGGTGTATGGATGTGCTGCAAGAAAGAGATTTTGGTGTATGGAATGGGTTGTTTTTTGATCAAATTGAGGCTCAATTCCCTGACCAATATCGGCAGTGGAAAAAAGATAAAGTAGGATATACGCCGACAGGAGGTGAGACCATTGTTGATGTGCAAGTGAGAGTGTTTAACGCGATTCGCTCGATTATTGACAATCACCAAGGCCAGCGAGTCATTATCGTGTCACATGTCGGACCCATCCGGTTGTGGTTAACGGGTGCGATTGAGATTCCCTTAGCTCAGTACCGTCAACTCACGGTGGATTATGCGTCAGTTAGCCAAGTGGATTATGGCGAACGGTATAATAATTTACGATTCGCTAATCGCATTTATTACTAAATTTATGCATAAATATTATCTTACTTACGGTGCTTAGGCGGTGTACTTTAGTGGTTGCTAATTCGATATTTTCATGACATATTAACCGCTGACCATCGCGCATTATTTTACCAGTTTGGTGATCTGGTATGTAACGTGTCGTATTTGTAGACGAAAAAAAATAATTGTGCCATAACATATTGGCATGCGTGTTGATAGTGAGGTACCATACTGCAAGCGTAGGTATATGCTTACGGTTTGAATGCAATACATTTTTATAGTTTTACGTAAACCTTATATTTAGCTACAATGGTTTATCGATTTTTCTTGGTGATAAGTGGTCGTTTTTCCTTGCTGAAATTGAGCTGATCCTTGTTGAGAGGGGATGATAACATTTTGATAGTCGCTTACTTGATTTGTTAGCATTGCTTTGATAAAGTTTTAGTTAAGAGTAGCGTATAGTTTTCTGGCGTTGATCAAATTTTGAGTAGTTGTCCAGTTATACGTGGAAGAAGCAAGTGGGATGGCTGTAAGAATTTTAAGCGAGTTTTATAAACTCGAATTTGAGGAGGTAGGAGCTATGCGTAAGAGTTTAACTATCACGTCGATGGCTGGAGTAATCTCAATGATGCTTGCGGGTGCCGCAAGTGCTGCTGAGCACCCAGACTTTGGCGGTTGGCGAGTAGATAACGGGATGATCACGGGTACTGCTGACGGCGATATATGCGGGAGCACTAGTATCTATGAATGTAGCATCATTGCAGATGGTGATGGGTTTGTGCAACGGCAAGTATCACTGCGTGATGGCAGTAGCAACGACTCATTCATTCAAACGATCGTGACCGACCAGACAGCAACGGGTGCGCCTGGTGCCGATTTGGGTTTCTATGACGTTACCTTCGTGAAGATGTCGATGAATCTGGGGGCTGGTACTAATGTCACTCAAAATGGTATTGCGGGTAAGCAAGTGATTCTTGATACCACTTCAGGTCCAAACCAATCATTCGAGTCAGTGACTGAAATTACGACAGGATGGGCACAGGCGGAAGCCGTAGGAGGTGTTACCGCACCGATCACTATTTCCCAGTCTTTGTCGGACATGGGTGATCCCGCAACCCAAGGTGATGATTTCATCTCTAACTTTACCTATGATGCTAGTTTGAATGCGGAAGGGGTTCGTGATGGCTTTAAGTTAGACTTGGATCAAACTGTTGGCCTTGCGGCTAATGGTGGGTCACAGACAGATACTCAAGTATTTGCATTTCGGCAGATGGAAGGCACCTTGAATCAAACAGCTAATCCTACCGGGGTTGCGTTAGTTGGTCAGCAAAATATGACCTGGGCCGCAGGCGATAACGTAAAAGCAATCTGGTTGGGGCAAGAAATTGATTTGAGCTCAGTGGCTGGTACTGGCGGCAGTGGAGGTTCAATGATGGGCAGTTCCTTCGGTTATGTTGCATTTGAGAACGTTACCTCAGGTGGTGGCGCTATCACCGAATTCGGTTTTGGGAATAAGAATTCACAGTCTGCGTGGGTTTGGTCTCCGGAATTCGGCTCGACACCTTGTATAACTCCAGATTGTGGGCCTGCTGCACCACCGCCTTCACCTGAGCCTGCACCTGCACTTTAATACTACGTTTATATAAACAAAGGGGCCAGATGGCCCCTTTTTTGTTGGTGAATTATTTTAGTCTTGAAATGCCCGTGCTGAGCATGCATGCTTGGGTGCGAAATATAACTCGTGTAGCGTCAACATTGAAGTGATGGGGGAAAGGTAGGGTGCGCTGTGCGCACCAAACACGGTTAACGGATAGAGCACCCCCATTGCGATTGTCTAACCTTAGCCGATTGGGCATTGGTGCGCGCAGCGCACCCTACTGCTGTATCTTTTAAACTAAGTATCTTATTAAGCCAAATATAAAAGGTGTGCCAGCGGTCGGATGCCTTATGCACCAAACTATTCGGTGGGTTATTTAAAGGATGGTTTATAATAACAATCTTGTCGCCAACGTCGGGCAGCTTATCGTGGATGATTGGCAATGGTTAATGACTTGCGTGACCCAATTGATTGGCAAGAATTAGGATGAAAGCGATTTTTGAAGAAGGAGTAATGGATGTCTGACAATAACACCTCTGAAAAGGGTTCAGAGCAGTGGGGGGAGAGTTCGCTAGATCCAATGGCGGTGATGAAAGTGAGTTCCGCCTATTGGACGTCAAGTGTGTTTCATGTGGCAAATGCATTCGATGTGTTTAGTGAATTGGCCAAGGGGCCGGCGACAGCCGATGAGTTGGCCCAGCGTTGCGGCGCGGATTCACGAGGTCTCGAAATGATATTGATTGCCTTGGTGCCGCTAGGATTTTTGGGCAAACAGCAGGATAAATTTCATAACACTGAAACCGCAGAGACCTTTTTAGTGAAAGGCCGCCCTCGCTATCAAGGTGGCATTGTGACGATGTTTGAGTCTTGGGTGCAACCTTGGACGCAGTTAAAAAAAGCCGTGCTCGAAGGAGCACCCGTTGTGGAAAAACAACATGACCATGGTGAAAAAGAAACACGCACCTATATTATGGGGATGCTATATCGTGGTATTCCGCAAGCTCAATTATTGGCGGTGGAAGAGCCGCTGAGTGGATGTAAAAAACTATTGGATGTGGGTGGCGGTCCAGGTATTTTTTCGATTATATTGTGTCAAAAGAATCCAGGATTGGTGGCAGATGTATTTGATTTGCCGCAGACATTGCAAGTCACCGAGGAAATTATTGGCAACTATGCAGCGGCTGATATTGTCTCAACCAAAGAGGGCAGTTATTTAGCTGATGCGTTTGGCAGCGGTTATGATGTGGTTTTATTGTCTTCGATGATTAACCAGGAAGGACCGGATGTCATAAAGAATATTTTGCAAAAATCTTTTGACTCGATGGAAGAAGGGGGCAAAATATTAATTCAAGAGCAATTCTTAGATACGGAGAAAACAGGGCCTTTATTGCCAGTTCTCATCGGCCTAAATCAACTTGTACACACGCCAGCGGGGCGGGCGTATTCGGCGAAAGAAGTCGCGGATATGGCGCAACAAGTTGGTTTTGTCGATTTGCACTTTAGGCCCCTTCCTGACCCGAGTCCTTTTACTTTAATTACCGGTATTAGACCTGTGTAGAGGGATCGATTGTTAACGATTATTGACTGAGTTTCACATCCTTTTTAGGGATGAAGCTCAGTCAACCAAATAGTGATAAGGAGTGGCAGCGATATGTTGCGACGAGTAAATTTTTCTGTGTTGCTATTCTATAGTCTTTTTAGCGGGATGGCGGCGGCGGAAAAAAATATAAGCGCAAGAGATATCGTCGATCATTGTGATAATAAATACCCTGGCGAATATCAACAATCGCGGTTGAGTATTACCTTGAAAGACAGCTCAAAAAATGAGCGAAAACATGTGTATGTTCGCCTTTGGAAGGATATGAAAGGCCAGCAAAATGTGGTTGATAAAATGTTATTATTTACGGTGTATCCACCTGATGCAAAAGGGGCGGCTTTTATGCGCTGGTCACATACCCGTGATTCGGAAAAAAATGCAGAGCAGTGGATTTTTCTGCCTGTGCTCAAGAAAGTAAGAAAGGTGTCAGTGCGTGATTTAGGCGACAGCTTCCTGGGGTCTGATTTAACCTATGGTGATATCAGTTGGCGAGGCACCGATGACGATACGCATCAATTAATGGGGATTGACAAGGATCAGACGGGACAACAATATTATGTGATAGAAAGCCGACCGAAGGAAAAACGACCTCAGTATAGTAAACGCCTCTCTTGGTATAAAAAGACGAACGATTGGGAAGCTTGTGTTAAAGCGCGCGTTGATTATTTTGACCGAAAAGGCGCACTGCTGAAACGCCAAGAGTTGACTTGGCAAAAGGAAGGGCCTGCTTGGGTATGGGACAAAGTCATTGTTCGTAATGCTCAGACCTTTCATTCTTCTTTATTTGAAGTATCCGATGTCACCATCAATAAGAAAATTTCTGATAAAATTTTTACTGAACGCCGTTTGCGTTTAGGCTTGAAGTAACGCAAAACTAATATCATATAGATAAAGCTCATTCGCTATGGCAAGTCAATCATACTAATAAATTGCCATTTTTTTTAAAGCGGGTTTCATTTAACTGTGCGCTATCCACTGAATTAAGTGGTATGCCATCAGATTTTAAGCCATGTGGGGGCAACCATTATGTTTATTTATCGTTCATTTACTGTTTTTTTTGTGTCGGTTTTTGCTGTTGTATTCACTAACGCTTGCACTGAAGCGCCAAGCGATACACCGGTGAGAGTCCTAAAGGACACAACCAAAGGTGTGAACCTTTTGGCGCTCGCTTCGAGTGACGGTGCGTCGTTAAATTCACCTTGGAATGCTCAAGAGCAAGATTTACTGGCGTTAGCCAAACAATTACCATCGAACAGTGATGATATTGAATTTGCCCTGGGTGCGATAACCGAGACCGCAACACCTTGCCCTGACGGTGGTGTCGTTACCGTCACCAACGACAATCAAGGTCCACCCTGGTTTTCTCAGGGAGACAGCTATACCACGACTTTTACCGACTGTGTACGGAATAACACGACGACGAATGGCGCTAGAGGGTTTTCTGTGGATGTGATGGTTGGTGAACCTTATGTGGATCCTGAGTGGACCATGACGACAACATTATTTCGCGAAAATTTAACTAAAGTAGACATTCTTAATGATCGTGTTCATTTGGCGGATGGGCGTTCGTCATCAGAAATTAGCGCTTTTAATGATAATACGGCGTTTACCCAAGTTACCACAGAAAACTGGTTACGAACACAGCCAAATAACGGCGTAGAAACTAGTGATTCCGGAACGCGCTCGGTGACTTATTCCTGGGATGATGTGGCACAAACCTACGAGTGGGATTTTAATGTCACAAAAAGCAGCACAATTTTTGGTGATATGAAAGCGGAAACCTTGGCAACCTTGACGGGTACGCTGAATTTGCAACCTGACGCCGGGCAATTCGTGATAACAAGGACCGATGCAAGTGGTGCAGAGCGTATTACAACGATTACCGCTTTGGCAGATGGTATGGCGCGAGTGGACGTTGATAGCGATGGTGATGGCGTGGTAAATAGCACCAATGAAATGTTATGGACACAATTGTTGATTGACCCGATGCTGTATTCACCTTTTTAAATTCGCTTGAAGAGTCGCTGATCAGGTCGCGTTACTGCGTTCAGGTTTGGCCGGTTCGATTGAGAATCGGCCAACGAGGGCTTGACCGCCGTGTTGGATTTATGGCTTTCCTTTCTTTTCCTTTCTGAAAATACTAGTATCGAATAATCTAAAGGTATTCACCGCCGTTATCAATGTAAGTTGTTAATCGATCGGATCGCACCCTTGTTATGATGATTTAGTGTTCGATATTTTTAACCTCACGATTCCTAGAAGAATGGTCAAGAAAAGTCCGTGTTCGCATGAAATTTTTGATGTTTTTGTTGGCGATAATTTTATTTATGCTGCCGGTCTCGGTGGTTTTTTCATTCACGGAAGAAGGATTGATTGTTTCTGCGACCGCCTTAAATTTCGATTTTCGTGAGTTTGATGAAAATGGTGAACAAAAGCTCAGTGAAATTGGCTGGATTTTTGGGGCGAAAGGGCAGTATAAAAAAGCCTATGATAATTTATATATTGGTGCGCAATACAGTTTTTTCAAGGGGTTGGTTAAATATGATGGCGAGACCCAAAGTGGTCTGAAGCATGTGACCCAAACAGAGGAAACCATTAATGATGCCTCCATTGAAATTGGTCGCATCTACGAATCTTGGCGTTTGCATGACTATGCGGTGATTTATTTCGGTGCAGGTATGCATCGCTGGGATCGTGATATTAAGGATAAAAATAATGTGGTGGGCTTGTTTGAGACCTATACATGGGCTTATTTAAATATTGGTGCCCGTGGTTTTATTTATCGCACAGAAAACGCCTTTATCATGGTAGAAATTAATGTGTTACGTACATTGTTTCCAAAAATAGAAGTGAACTATAAAGGTATATTTGATAATCAAACCCTCGATTTAGGTGAGCATTATGGGGCAAAATTCGCATTACCTGTGCGATACCGAATATCAAATATTATCTATTTAAATATCGAACCCTATTGGGAATCGTGGGATTTAGGGCGTAGTAAGCACGAACCGATCAAGGATAACGGGGTGGAGACCACCCGAGGGGTGCACGAGCCACGCAGTGCATCCCGCTTTTTTGGTTTAAATATTGGTGTGCAATTGCTTTTTTAATATTGATCGCGCCGGCAATCAATTCATTTCTAATGTAGAATTGTGGCCATTTTAGCGCGATACTGATGAACTAAATCACCATGATTACCAAGCAGGTTGAAAATGGCTAACAAGCCTTTTCGTCCTGCGTCGTCTTGAAATTTTCTATCGGTTTGCATGAGTCGAAGAAAGCTGGCTAAGGCGCTTTGGTAGTTTTTTTCCAAGGCATATTGGCAGGCGAGTTGATAGAGCGCTTGGCCGTTTTGCGGATTGTCATTAATG
>VAPK010054018.1_pt1 | contig 12468 bp, 9 predicted proteins | sample 3395031 | NCBI WGS metagenome assembly VAPK01 (sample SAMN08290443, study PRJNA428436) | hydrothermal vent metagenome | isolation source: Deep-sea hydrothermal vent chimney 1 | place: Pacific Ocean: Juan De Fuca Ridge | reverse complement strand
TGCCAATTCAGGAACCTTAATAAAATACCGAAAACGTTCTTTTTGTACAATCTGATTGGTAACAGAAAACTCAAAGTCAGTCGTCTTTTTGGTATAGATAGCAGCCCATGCATCAAAGCAATGGATGTTTTGCCTTGCCAATTCACGTGGACGTAAGTATTTAAAAAGCAGATATAATGTCTATGTTAAAAATTATCTCAAAGACAACATTGCAAAAATTTCGAGATGAGGGGAAAATCCGTTTTTCCCAACCCGAAAAAAAAGTTATACTCTATGATCGAAATTCAATTAATAAGTATATAGAAAAGCATGCATGCGAAATTTTTTAACTATGGAAGAAGTATATAATAAACTTGATAAAAATTATTTGAAGTCATTTAATTTGGGTTATGAAATTTCTAAAGAAACGGGTCTAAAAGCGAAAACTTTGGATAAATTGAAGCCGGAACAATTAGAGAAATTGAGTATTGATAAAAATCATTTATCAGTTATCAAATTAGGCATGAAACAATATGAAAAGGATTTAGAGCAAAACTTGATTAAAAAAGTCAATAAGGAGAAAAAAATATCATCAACGATGCTTCAACAAAAAGAGGTTTTGGGAGGTAGCATTATAAAATCAATTTTTGATTGAATTAAACTTGAATATTTTATTCTTACAATTTTTAAAAAATTTAAAATTATTTTGATTATCATTGATCTTTCTCCATGGAAAATTGACTCCTAAATAATTATTAAAATGCCATCTACATTATTCGTAAGATTATTCCAGATTATTTAAATCATTTATTTCATTTAGAGTACCAGCCAATGACACCACGCCGATACTCAAGGCAATACCTACTCCAATGTAAGTAGCTGTATTTTTCCTTTTTATTTTTTTTTGTGTCTTTCCAAATGTGTTTTCAAATTCCTCTTGAGAAATGGTGTTGTTATCAGAATTTGCAACATAAAGTTCGTTAACATCAACTGGACTTTTATAATACTTAATGGCAAGTATTACAGCTCTATCTTCTCCATAATAATTATGAGATATCCATTTTTTAGGTATTCTTATTTTTCTATTATTTTTTTGACTAAAGGTAAAGCTCTTTTTCTTTTTAGGAATAATACAAAGGATTTCATTCTTTGAAACTGATTGGTTTTCATCATTTACAACTAAAGCAACAGGGTCATCTTTTATTGAAACAGACGATGAATTTAAAGATTTACCGTTTAATAATAATACAGTATACTGCCCATATGATAAAACATTAAAAAACACTAAAAAAATAATAGAAAAAATAACTTTTGACTTCATATAATTTTGCCCATGCCTTTGGGGCTTATTTGACCATGTGGCACTTGATCGTTGACTATTAATAGTTCATATCTACCTATTATGAAATTTTTTAATGATGCTATAAAATAAAAACATTAATTTGGGTCATTACATCTTTTTATTAAAAATCAAGATGACTTCTATATGAAATATTCACGGTAAATATATCAAGTCCAGAGCAAAAGATTCAATACATATATTGCAAATTCTTACACATATATGTCGAATATTTGGTATAATAGACAAAAAGGAGGCTATATTTTTCATTTGTTTTTGGATATAAAAAATCGTGTTATTAACTTTACTTATCAGGTTAAACAGAAATAGGCTCTGCTGGAGAGCAACCTATCAGGGATACACCTGATGACCGACAGAAATGTGAAGAAAAAGGAGTTTATTTTAGAGCTCCTTTTTAGATATTTCTAGAGGTCTTTATGCCTTTAAAAATTCATCAATAAATTTGATTTTTCTTGCTCTGGATAGTCCATTATGATTTCTGAGTTTATTCTTTAAATCGGAAAAATGACCATCAATTGCATTGGTAGTATTTGGTATATTTAAATCGATATTATCACACCAAGTAAAGAGCCAATTTAAATTGATTTTTAGGCTTCTGTAGGCACTTCTTAATCGTTTATGAGTGTAATGACTTTTTCCTGTTTCCAGATTGGTTGTTCGCTCATTAAGGAATGGTTTCCATTTAGTATGCCAAAAATCTAATCCTCCTTCAAAAGATTCTTTATCCGTCATTTTCATCATGGCTACAAGCTCCTTTAACTCGATAGATGCTGGTAGTTTAGGGTTTTTGGTAATATATCTCCTTATGATGGCTACTTGATGAAACTGACACATCTGAACGGGAATACCTTTAAAAGCCTGGATCAATCCTTTTCTGCCATCACAAACTATGGCAACCACCTCAAACCCCTGTGATATCAGCTCATTTGCCCCTTGAATATACAATGTATTTGTCTCTGATTTTACATAATATTTTAACAAATTTTCTCCTGTATAAGAATCCTTAAAAAGCATTACTCCAAAACTCCTTCCCCAATAGGTTGTATCTATCAGAAGTACAACTTTTCTAGGTTCTTTTTTTAGCAATAAGAAACTTTGTGTAAATCTATTTTTCTTTGAATTGTTTTTTTAGAGCATTTATACTTCTCGAAAAGTTGTTTATATGTTTGTTTTCCTTCAATATATTCTTTCCATATTATCCCAAAATCAAGTCTAGTTCCATTAACAAATTGCTTACCACATACATAACATTTATACTTTTGCTTACCATTACGAATACCATTCTTTTTAAGAATTGAACTGTTACAATTTATGCACTTTTTTTAATCATAACCTTTGATTTGCTTCAAAGTTAATAAATACAATACTTATAGAAGATTTTAGCCTCCTTTTTGTCCATTACGCCGAATATTATGATAAATATTTTAGTTATTTACTGTATTTAGAAGGGGGTTTGCCGAAAATTTCTTTGAAACATTTTGAAAAATATCCAACATTATCAAAGCCAACTTTGTAAGCAATTTCAGTAACTGTTGCCGTATTTATGTTGAGTAATTGAGCAGCTCTTTTTAAACGGATTAATCGAATAAATCCAGTTACCGAATACCCTGTAATCCTTTTCAATTTCCGATAGAGTTGTGACTTGCTTATAAATAATTCGTTGGCAAATCTTTCTACATCAAAACTGGAATCAGACAAATTATTTTCAACGATCTCAATGGCACGCTGTAAAAATTTCTCATCAATAGATAATTCATTCGTACTTTTAATAGTTAAATTATTGATGCCATTTCGGTTTTGTTCTTGCGAAGATGCATTAATATTACTCTCAAGGTTTTTAATTTTGAATTCAAATTGTTTTCTTAAGTTCAAATTTTTTCTTGTGCTTCTGTATAACAGTGATATAAACGATAAAACAATAATTAAATAAAATAAATAGGCCCAATAAGTTTTCCAATATGGCGGTAAAATTGTTAGTCCTAACGATGCTTTTTTAGCTAATTCATTATGTACTCTTACGTTCAAAACGTATTTTCCGGGTTTTAAATTACCGATGGTAATTAATCGCTTTTTCCCTAAATCATGCCAATCATTGTTTAACCCATTTAGTTGATATTCATATTTATTATCTACAGTATTGGCGTAATTTAATTCAGAAAATTTTAAAGAAAAGTTGTTCTGATCATAATTTAGTTTAATATGTTCTAATCTTGAGATATTTTTCCCAAATAATTCATTTGTACTATATAGCCTTAGTTTATCTGGCAGTTGAAAATCTGTAAATACAATATCTGAAGCTTTACTATTTTTATTAATAGTATTTGGATAAAAAGCATTAAATCCATTAATTCCACCAAAAAAGAATTCTCCCGCCCTATCCTTAAAATAAGCCCCCGCATTGAATTCTTCACTTTGAATACCTTGATCCACTCCAAAATGTTTAAAATCTTTCTTATTCGGGTCGAACCGTGTAAGCCCCTCATTACTGGTAAACCATATATAATCTTGATTATCAATTAGAACACCATAAACTACATCATTTAATAACCCGTTACTCGTATTATAGTGTTGGAATACTCCTGTTGAAACATCCAGTTTGTTAAGACCACCTCCATAGGTTCCAACCCATATAAAACCTTTATCATCTTTCGAAATACTTGTAACATAATTATGGCTTATAGACAATGTGTCTTCAGGGTTGTGAGAATATTTTTTAATAATATTTGAATGCGTATCCATGCTAATGAGACCATTTTGTTTTGTGCCTATCCAGAGTAATCCGGTCTTGTCAAAATATAGGTTATGAATAGCATAATATCTTGAACCATTATTTTTTTCAAAATAAAAATATCTCTTGTACTTATTGGTTTTTGGGTTAAATCTTATCAAACCACTTCCACCTAACCAAATATTGTCTTGGCTATCAATCTCTATGGCACGAACGGGCCCAATGGAATCTGTTCTACCGGGCAAACTTATATAGCGTTTAAACTTGCCTGATTTTTTATCAAAACTATTTAGACCATTATTCCAGGTGCCTGCCCAGATTATACCATTTGAATCTTCTTTTAAGGCACGAACCGTATTTGAAGAGATTGTAGAAGGCTTATTTTGGTTGTATTTATATGCTTTTATGCTACCATTTTTCCTGTTTATTCGCTTTAATCCTCCTTGGGTACCCACCCATAGTTCCCCATCTCGATCTTTCAAAATTGATCGCACAGTATTTTCTCTAAAACTATTTTCACCATTGGTTGTATATCTATAATGTTTAAATAGAAATTGATTCGGATCATGTTTCTTGATCCCAGTTCCGAATGTGCCAAGCCACAAAATGTTAGATTCATCCAGAAATAAGGATTTTATTCCATTGGAATGTAAGTTTGAATGATCATTAATGTCCTGCAAAACGGTTTTAAATGTATTGGTTGATTTATCAAAATTGATTAAACCACCTCCAATTGTTCCCAACCATAATTTACCTGTTTCACCATTAATAATAGACAAAACATCAATTGTTTTATTTTTATATTTATTAAAGGCATCTAACTTAAATGTAACTAATTCCTGAGTAAGTAAATTAAATTTAATAAGTCCCTTACCGGTTCCTATCCATAGATTCAATGAATCTAAAAGCAGTGAATTTTTTAATGAATTTTTAAAAGGCTTTTGAATAATTACCTCGGAAAAGGAGTCTTCCAATCTAATTTTCTCTATCAATTCATTAGTAAGCAGCCACAAGTACCCTTCCTTGTCTTGTGCCATGGACTCTATATAGTATGGTAACTTTGTGCCTTTGGGATTGTATCGTAAAAACTTAGTTTTACCTTCAAATTTGTTTAATCCGTTTGATGTCCCAATTAAAAGATGTTTATCCTTAGTTATTTGTAAAGAATTAATTTCATCATGGCTGATGCTTGAAGTATCATTTGGGTTATGGTGATAGCGTATAAATTTTTCATTATCCGGATTAAAGTAATTCAATCCATTTTTAGTGCCAATCCATAAAAAACCATCTTCTTGTTCAACAATAGAATTGATGTTGCTATCACTTATGCTCTCCTTGTCATTCGGTTTATGCCTGTAAACGGTAAAATTATTGCCATCATATTTATTAAGTCCATCTTCGGTGCCAAACCACATATAACCTCGACTATCCTTTAGGATACACATTATTGAAGACTGTGATAATCCATCCTCGATAGTAAAATTTTTAAATTTTAACAATTGATCCTGACCAATTGCTAAATAAGGAATCAATAAACAGATGTTAATAATAATATTCGGTTTCACAAATCAGGTTATTTTAGAATCAACTAAAGCATAAGTTATTATTATTTTATTAATAATGCGAATCAAGGGTTGAAAAAAAGATGATAAAACATTAAAAATCAGGTAATTAAACTTGTTTAAATCCCTAGGAATCAATATCTTAGTATCAACTACCAATTGATATTTAGATACTGATTCCCAAGAATAAAGAGTGCAAGTTAATAGAAATTTATTTTTATGTGTGTGAAAAGTTTGAAAAAGGATTAAATCTTTATTGTGAACGATTTAGTAATAATGATGAGCCTGAATTTACAGATTAAGAAGTCATGACTTTGTATTTATACATAATGCATCACGAGCAACAATTTAAAGTAAAGCATATTCCCAGATTTGCATCTGAATATCTTCGTTCTTGGTTTCCAAAATTACCTAGCTATCAGGCATTCAATAATAGGCTGAACAGATTGTCTGGTGCTTTTAGAAAACTGACAGAAGATCTATTACTTGATTTTCAACCCAATGATTGTTGTTTAGATCAAAGTTTACTGGATTCCATGCCTATTATTACATGTTCTGGCAAACGAATAGGTAAAGTGGCAAGGGAAATTACAGATAAAGGTTATAATTCAACAAAAGGATTCTATTATTATGGTTTAAAACTTCATGCTTTAGGCTTTCGTAGAATTGGTAAATTGCCACATCCTGAACAAATACTATTTACAGCAGCATCTGTCAATGATTTGTCTTTGTATAAGCAGGCGTGGTCAGAAATTAAAAACAGAGTGTTTTTTGGAGATAAAATATATAACAATAATGACTTCTTTACCAATATGAAAGATAAGTTTAATTCAGAAATGCTAACACCTGTAAAAGGAGTAAAAGGAATGTCCGAAGCATTAAAGAAATTTGACAGGGACAGCTAATGATTTGTATTCTAAAGCTGTATCGCGAGTAAGACAACCGATAGAATCGTTATTCAATTGGCTAATCGAAAAATCTGATATTCAAAAAGCTAGTAAAGTCCGTTCAACTAAAGGATTACTCCTACATGCCTATGGAAGATTAGCAGTGGTTTTTATTAGTTTAATATTTTAACCCTTGATTCGCATTAGTAATGGATGTTTGCTCCCGGGTAAACAGGGTTGTAAAAGGACGGGATGCGTTTTTCTCGCTTCACGACCTTTTATCTTCCTGTCCGGGAATGCGGGGTTCTTTGGTGGATATAAATAAAAGGAAGCAAAAGGTTCTCCCGGTGAAACAGGGTGATACCGTTGCCTTTTATAAAATAAACACCAATGTACCCGAAGCATCATTTTCGATAGTTTCCTTTTGTTTTTACAAACCGTTTCTTTTGTGGAAATTCAAATGTTGTTTTAAACGTACTGTCTAGTATAAGGAAAGCATCAAACATACTTCCCTTTTTACTTTTTAAGCCTTTTATTTTTCGTGTTTTTCCTTTGGTCAGCAGTTGCTTAATTTGTGCATCAGTCAATACTTTACCACAAACATGACGAAAGACTATAAAGTCACATTCAGAATGATTGCACTTGGCGACTTTGGGATAAAAAAACACAGTACCTTTATTGCATTTAGGGCAAGTCGCACTTTTGGGATCCTCCACATCTATTTTACTATGGAGTAATTCTTCCGTAATCTGTATGGTATATTGTCTGATGCTGCTGAGAAAAGTTCCGGCATCAATTGACCCCTTCTCAATGCGCCCCAGGTCATGCTCCCAAATACCTGTCATCTCCACATTGGCTATTTTCATGTCTTTGACAATTTTGTAAACAGAGAGTCCTTTTTCGGTAGGAACGAGTGATTTGTTTTGTCGAATCATATAACTTCTTGCAAAAAGGGTTTCAATAATGGATGCTCTTGTTGCAGGAGTACCAATGCCCATATCACTAATACTTTTGCGATATGCTTCATTCTCTAGTTCTTTTCCGGCACTTTCCATTGCCGATAAAAGAGAAGCTTCAGTCAGCAAATCTTTAGGCTTGGTTTTCTTTTCTAGGACAGCTACTTGACTGACAGGCAGCGTTTCTCCTTCAGAAAATATTGGCAATATGGTTTTTTCCTTTTCTTTGGAATTGGCTACAGCTCTCCACCCCTTGGAAATGATCATACTTTCTTTGGTTTTTAGCTCAATACCGTTGCTATCAAAAGAAATATCTGTTACTTCTTTCAGGCAATTGGGAGAAAAAGCTTCCAACAAACGTCTGGCTATCATATTGTAAATAAGATGTTGGTCATTTGCCAATTCTCCTGCAACATTTTCTGTAATTAGGATAGCATGATGGCCGGTAATCTTTTCATCATTTACACATCGCTTATTGAGTTCTTTTAAGGTTTTTGCATAATCTCCCAAATCAGGATGTATTTGTAATACTTTTATTAAAGAAGGAATTTCTTCAAAAATATCTTGCGATATGTACCGACTTCCTGTTCGGGGATAAGTAGTGAGTTTTGCCTCGTAAAGTTTCTGTGCAATGGAAAGGGTTTTGTCCGCTGAAAAGCCCAATTTATTATTGGCTTCTTTCTGTAAAGTGGTCAAATCATAAAGTAGTGGGGGCTTTTCTGTGCGTTGCTTGCACTCCACTTTAGTAATAATTGCTTGTTTAGAACTTTCTATACTTTGATAAATGCTTTCTGCTTTTGCTTTGTATTCAAATTTTTCCTCAACAAATACCCTAAAGCTTGTGCCATTCTTTTTAAGTTCAGCTTCAACTGTCCAATAGGGTTTGTAAACAAAATGTTTGTTTTCCAAATAACGCTTACAAACCATTGCCAAAGTTGGAGTTTGTACTCTGCCCAAAGAATACAAACCACGCCCTGCGCTAATGGTAATAGCTTTGGTGGCATTTAGTCCAACCAGCCAATCTGATTCGCTACGGATTTTAGCTGCCCGATACAGCTTGTCATAATCAGTTCCATTTTTTAAGTTGTTTAACCCTTCTCGAATGGATTTGTTAGTCAGGCTGCTGATCCATAGGCGAGAGAATGGTTTTTTACAACCTAAATAATTATAAATATACCTGAAGATTAGTTCTCCTTCACGCCCTGCATCGGTTGCTACAATAATGCTGCTGCATTTATTAAAAACTGATTCAATTATTTTGAGTTGTTTTAATGCTCCTTTATCAAATTCATAGGATATACCCTTTTTGATTTGTCGGGGTGAAAGGAGAAATTCTGTTGGGAGCATGGGTAGGCTTTCTCTTTGAAAACTTTCGTAGCCGTATTCTTCGGGTAATGCCAGACCTATAAGATGTCCGAAAGCCCAGGTTATCATATAGTCGTTACCCTCTATAAATCCGTCTTTCTTTTTGTTTGCCCCAACTATTTGGGCTATCTCTCGTGCCACACTTGGCTTTTCTGCTAGTATTGCTTTCATATTTTTTACTGTTTGGATTATATTTTTCTGCCTCTGGATTTTTGTTGTTTCTCTGTCTTTTTCTCTTGCTGTTTCCCGGTAGCTTGTGACTGCCCTTGTTTTAAAGGTTCTTTTACCTTTTTGGTAGCTTCATTGGTTTTACCTTGTGAGTTGACAGCTTCCTGTATTTTATGGGCATTGTCCGGTGTTTTCTTCTGAGCCTTATCCGGATTCCATTTAAAAAAGTCCAGTTTGCCTTTTTTAGTATTTACTTTGATATAGGCGTTGTAGCTCTGACCTTTCTTATCGGTCAATCCTTTTACATAGATGGTTTTTTCACCTTTTAAGTCGTCTTGTTGTTGTTTGGTCAGTTCCACACCACCAAGTTTGGTAGGAATACGGATGTCTTGCCCTTTTTGTTGGTTTTGCAGTGTATGGTTATCAAAGATAAATTCCAACCCGCGTCTGTTGGCATTTACCTGAAGGTGGGCAGAAAATTCTTTGCCACTTTTTGCAGTCATCCCTTCCACAAAAACTGCCTTACCTTCCTCTAATTGTTGTTTTTGCTTATCATCCAGTTTCACCCCTTTTATTTCGTTAGGTATTTTTACTTTATCAGCTCGTAAGGCAACAATTTCATTGGTGAGTTTGTCAACACTAACATAAACAGGGAGTATGGAACCATCATTTTTTTTCATATCCAAAACCTTACCCATATTCCCAGTATCTGCCAGTGCTTTTTTTTCGTCATCGGTGAATTTGTGTCCGTAAAACGGTTTGTCAAGTTCAGGTTGTTGGCGTACACCGTGAACGGACAATGTCACTTTGCCGTCCTGGCCTTTTCTGAATGCCAAACGGGCTTCCGTTTCTATTTTCACACCTTCTAAATCCATCTCAACAGGAAGTAATGGGGATTTTCCATAGTTAAGCATGGTGCTCAGACATTTGCGCTGTTGTAACATCTCTTTGCTAATCCCCACTTTTTTTAGGCTATCCCAATCCACTTCACTTTCAGCAATAGCTGTTTTCTTATCCGTTTGATTGGATGCTTGATTCGTCTCTTTTTCTTCCTGTTTGACAGGCTGATCTTCTGATGACTGTTCTTTCTTTTGTTTATTTAGATAATCTTCTGGTTTTACTCGGTATTCATCCAGTAATTCTTTACCGGATTTATAGCCGTTTTTAAGGATGTCACTAATTACTGTTGCTACCTGTTCAATACCATTAGTGGGTACTTTGAAAAAAGTAAAGCGAGTGGGATTTTTGCTTTGTCGGATAAAGTTGGAGAAGAAATTTTCCAATACATTGGCATGTTTGTCAATTTTCAGGAAGGTCGGGTTGTTTGCTTCTTTGGGCAAAACAGTTTTAGGGTTGCCATTTTTGTCTTGTTTACCTGTTACAGCTTTTACACTTTGTTTTCCTTGTTCTTTTTCTTCAACAACTAATAGGGTTTCCCCTGATAATTTTTTGTCCATAATTTTTTGTTTTAATTGAATAATGCTCCGAAATTATGGGTTTGAATCGTTGGTTGTTAGCGTGTTGTAGTGCTTGTCTGGGGCGTGGTGGGGTTTGTCTGTGAAATAGAAAAGGATATGCTTATTACTTTTGTAACTGATCTAGATTTTTTTTTAGAAATATTATCTGTAAGTAGTTTATATATAATCCTATTTATGTAGTTATATTACGCAAATTGCTATATCTCAAACGATTTGGCTGATTATTTAGAAGATAAAAACATTATTCATGTAAGAGGTCGTCCATTATATCCTCCAAACGCAGGGCAAAATTGAAGGAGATTATCGTTCTATGAAAAAAGTGGTGAAATTGCAAAAATACTTTAGCCCCAATCAACTAAAGACTAGTTTGGAAGAATTTGAAAGGTATTATAACATTAAACGTTATCATAAATCTTTAAAAAACGTAACTCTTGCAAATGTTTATTTTGACCAAGTTGAATTAATCTTAAACAACGAAAAATGAATAAAACAAAAAATTTAAAAAATAAGAAAATATAGAATCAAAAAAATCAGGTACATTTGTAAAACACTCTTAATTTTTATCCATAAAAGCTCTGTTTTGTTTGAATACTTATATAATTTAACAAATTTTTACTGGCTGACTCGCAAACTAAAAATTGTAAAAGAGTGCATTTATTTCAACCCATTTATAGATTATTAGATGATAGATTTTAATGATATACTTTTAAGACAGTTTAAAGTAGATTTGTTTGAAAAAGATAAAAATCCTTATGTTTCATTTCTTAAACTAAAGTATAAGTATGATTATTCGGATATTTGCTATATTGTAGATAATCTAGGGGATAAGAACAAAACTATCAATGACCATATTTATGGATGCTCATTGCCATTAAGTATCAATGAATTAGGTGATTCCAAAGTGTTATATGGAGAAGGGAAGGACGCATTTGAAAAAGAAATTAATTGGTCTTTATTAGCAATTAGAAAATATAGTAAAGAGCTTCAGGTTTTTATCAATAAAAAGACTGAATATGAAAAAGCCTTGGTAGTTGGTGATTATCAAAAGGCAAATCTTATTCTCGATAAAATTGAGAAAGAAGTATGCATTTCCCTTTGGGGGATTGAACAAAGGTTTATACTTATAGAGATAGAAAAAGGGCTCAAGGAAAACACCAAATTTCTTAATGACATTAATGAAAAAAATAAAAAATGGTTTATTAAACGTTTTTCTCATTTTTTCAGCCTTAAAGCTGAAAAAGAACTATCTGTAAATCAATATAATATTTCTTTAGCTAGATTATTATTTAGATATATTGAATCAGACAATCAGGTCGATTTGCATTACTACAACTTCAAACTTAATTTTTTAGAAGTTGAACAGCAGACATTATTTCCCGATTTTTTAGCGATTGAAGGATATCATTCAATTATAGATAAATACATTTCTCTTATTAGAATCCTACAATTATCTGTACTCGAAAACGATAAGGATAAAAAAGGGTTTTTGGATAGTAGAATTTATTACTTGTCAAAAAAAATACAAGATTTTAATATTGACAAACTTAGACTTTTGATTGACACTAGTTTTCAATTTGATTTTAAAGCACAAGAAACTGATTTGAACAGGCTTATGGCCTTAGATTATTATACTAATGCTGAATATGAAAAGGTATTAAGTTTACTTGATACTTACCTTTTAGAATCTCCCTTAACAATTGAATTATATGAAGTTTACTTAAAATCAATAATTCTTTTAAACAAAACATTTAAGCCAATTGGAAGTGATAAAAACTCTTTCCAAAATAGAATCTTGAAAGCTCTATACGGAATCTTGCTAAGAGATGATTCCATGCCTGAATGTTTAAATGAGATAAGGAAAATTGCTTTTAATATTAGTTCCATATCAATCCCGTCCTAAACGATTTAAAGAAAGGTTAAAAAAGAGAGTGAATTTTAAGTATCTCAAATTATCTTTGAGTTGAACAACAAAAAACTCTCTCTCT
>VAPK010483245.1_pt1 | contig 12470 bp, 14 predicted proteins | sample 3395031 | NCBI WGS metagenome assembly VAPK01 (sample SAMN08290443, study PRJNA428436) | hydrothermal vent metagenome | isolation source: Deep-sea hydrothermal vent chimney 1 | place: Pacific Ocean: Juan De Fuca Ridge | reverse complement strand
TTTAGCTTATCCAAAGATGATTGCTTGCCCAACAGCCCCCTATTTTATTAAAGTATCCACTTTAATGACATTAAAGATTATAAAAAATTATGTTTGATAGCCTGCGTGGTCTTTTTTCCAATGATGTATCCATCGATCTGGGTACTGCCAATACTCTCATTTATGTTCGCGGCAAAGGTATCGTACTCAACGAACCCTCGGTAGTCGCCATTCGCCAGGAACGTGGACCCGGCGGACCCAAAAGTATTTCCGCCGTCGGTATGGAGGCCAAGCGCATGCTCGGCCGCACCCCCGGCAATATCGTCGCCATCCGGCCGATGAAAGACGGCGTAATTGCCGATTTTACCGTAACCGAAAAAATGCTTCAGCATTTCATTCGCAAAGTCCACGAAGCACGATTCTTCCGTCCCTCTCCTCGGGTACTGATCTGCGTTCCCTGTGGTTCGACACAAGTTGAGCGGCGTGCCATCCGTGAATCGGCCGCCGGCGCCGGCGCCCGCGACGTGTATCTGATTGAAGAACCCATGGCCGCCGCCATCGGCGCGGGCATGCCCATTTCCGAGGCCTCCGGCTCGATGGTGCTGGACATCGGTGGCGGCACCACCGAAGTTGCGATTATTTCCCTCTCCGGCATCGTTTATTCTGCCTCGGTGCGCATCGGCGGCGACCGTTTCGACGAGGCGATTATCAACTATGTGCGCCGTAACTACGGCAGCCTGATCGGTGAATCCTCGGCTGAACGTATCAAGCATGAAATCGGCACCGCTTTCCCCGGCAACGAGGTGCGTGAACTGGAAGTACGTGGCCGCAACCTGGCCGAAGGCATACCCCGCAGCTTTACCCTCAACAGCAACGAAATTCTCGAATCTCTGCAGGAACCGCTGTCCGGTATTGTTTCTGCAGTCAAGACCGCATTGGAACAAACGCCGCCGGAACTGGCCTCGGATATTGCCGAACGCGGCATGGTGCTCACCGGCGGCGGCGCCCTGTTGCACGATCTGGATCGCCTGCTGATGGAAGAAACCGGACTACCGGTACTGATCGCGGAGGATCCTCTCACCTGTGTTGCCCGTGGTGGCGGGCGGGCGCTGGAGATGATCGACGAGCACGGCGGTGATCTCTTCAGTGTTGAATAAGCCGGACTGCTGATTTTATTCCGGCCATAAACTAAAGGCATCGCCGGAAATCCGCCGGCCATGAAAGGCGGATTTTCAGAGCGACCCCCGGGAGCCTGCTTAATCGGAGAGAAGCCCCGTTAAACTGTTATTCATCCAAGGCCCGTCAAGCGGAATACGTCTGTTCCTGCTGGTCGTCCTGTCCATTATATTAATGACGCTGGACTACCGCACCGACACAGTGCGCAGCATTCGCGCCGGACTTTCCGTCATCGTCTATCCGGTGCAGTACCTTGTTGATCTGCCCAGTAACTTCATCAACTGGACCACGGACACTTTTGTCACCCGTCACACCCTGCAGGAAGAAAACAGCAGCCTGCGCACCCAGAACCAGATTCTCAAGGCACAGTTGCAGAAGTTCACCTTTATCGAAGCGGAAAATGTGCATTTACGCGAACTGCTGCAATCCTCCCGGCGCGTTGGTGAACGCATGCTGATTGCCGAACTGCTCTCAGTGGATCTCGATCCTTTCCGCCGTCAGGTGGTGATCAACAAGGGCAGCCTGAACGATGACCTCTATGTCAGTCAGCCCCTGCTCGATGCCAATGGCGTGATGGGCAAAATCGTTCACATTTACCCACTCACCAGTACCGCCATTCTGATCACCGATCCGGATCACACCCTGCCGGTGCAGGTGGCGCGCAACGGTCTGCGCACCATTGCCGTTGGCACCGGCAGCGACAACCAGCTGAAGCTGCTGTATCTGCCCAATAATGCGGATATCCAGGTTGGCGATAAACTCATAACCTCAGGGCTGGGCTGCGTGTTTCCTGCAGGTTATCCCGTCGCCACGATAACCACGGTAAACACCAACCCCAGCCTGCCCTTCGCCCAGGTACTGGCCAAACCGGCAGCCAAACTGGATCGCAGCCGCGAAGTCCTGCTGGTCTGGCCCTCGCATACTGCATCACAGGCAAAAGTGCAGACGCCCTGCTCCCCCCGCACCCAGGAAGAAGCGCCATGAGCATTCATGAGCGCAGACGGGGAAGCTGGATTATCACCTTTAGCTTCGTCATCGCCATGCTGCTGAGTATCCTGCCCCTGCCTCCCAGTCTGCACGCTTTTATGCCCAGTTGGCTGTTGCTGACGACTATTTACTGGAGCATGGCCCTGCCACACCGCATCGGCATCGGCGTTGCCTGGACGCTGGGTCTATTGCTCGACGTACTGCGTGACACGCTACTGGGACAGCATGCACTGGTGATGGCGCTGGTGATTTTTTTAACTATCCACCTGCATCAACGCATCCGTGTCGCACCGCTCTGGCAACAGGCCATTACCATTTATATTCTAAGCCTGATCTACATGCTGATCATTTTCTGGATCAAAGGCTTGCAGGGCGTGGCGCCGGACTTCTGGATGGCGCTCATCTCGCCCCTGGTCAGCGCCCTGATCTGGCCGGCGGTATTTGTTTTCATGCGCAACCTGCGTCGTTATTACCAGGTTAATTAACCATCTGACGCCCATGATGTTTACCAACTCGTATTGCCCGCACTAAGTTATGGCTCATCACAAACATCTAACTCTGAAAGATCACGTACGGGAAACGCAGATCTTCAATCAGCGACTGATCATTGCCGGCGTGTTGATGGCCAGCCTGACTATCATCCTGGTCGCGCGTATGGTGTATCTGCAAATTATCAACCTCAGCCATTTCTCCCTGCTCTCGGAAAACAACCGGGTCAGCATTCTGCCCATCCCTCCCACGCGCGGATTGATCTATGATCGCAACGGCATCCTGCTGGCCCAGAATCTTCCCAGCTTCACCCTTGAACTGGTCACCGAACATATGCAGGATGTGGATGAAACCGTTCGCCAGATTGGCAAGCTCATTACTCTCAGCGAAGAAGACATCAAACGCTTCAACAAAAATCGCAGTCACAAACGCCGCTTTGAAGGTGTTCCCCTGCGTTTCCGACTCAATGATGGCGAGGTAGCCCGCATCGCTGTCAACCAGTACCGCATGCCAGGCGTCAACATCCGCGCTACCCTGACCCGCCATTATCCACTGGGTGCGCTGGGCGCGCACGCCATTGGCTATGTCGGACGCATCAACGTTGAAGAGCTGCGCACGCTGGATGAGTCCAATTACAGCGGCACTAGCCATATCGGCAAAACCGGCATCGAACGCGCCTATGAAGATCAGCTGCACGGCCGTGTGGGCATGCAGAAAGTCGAAACCAACGCCCAGGGGAAAATCCTGCGCGTACTGGAACGCACGTTGCCGGTTCCCGGCAAGAATCTGTACCTGAATCTGGATGTAAAGCTGCAGGCTATTGCCGAAGATGGCTTCGGCGATCACACCGGCGCCCTGGTGGCTATCGATCCCCGCGATGGCGCAGTGCTGGCACTGGCCAGTGTTCCCACCTACGATCCCAACCTGTTCGTCAACGGCATCAGTAGCCGGGAATACAGCCAGCTACGCGACTCACCCGATCGCCCCCTCTTTAACCGCGCACTACGCGGCCAGTATCCCCCCGGTTCCACCATCAAACCTTTCATCGGCCTGGCCGGGCTGGAGTTACATGAAATCAATCCGACCGATGAAATCAACTGTCCCGGCTGGTTCTCGCTGAAAAACGATCCCCGCCGCTACCGCGACTGGAAAAAAAACGGCCATGGCAAGACCAATCTAACCCGCGCCATCGTCGAGTCCTGTGACGTCTATTTCTACACCCTGTCACTGGCACTGGGCATTGATAATATGCATGACTTCCTCGCTACCTTCGGTCTGGGTAAACGCACCGGCATCGACATCGAAGGCGAAAAGCCCGGCCTGCTGCCCTCGCGCGCATGGAAACGGCGCGTCCACCAGTTGCCCTGGTTCCCCGGTGAAACCCTGATCACCGGTATCGGTCAGGGTTTCATGCTCACCACGCCCCTGCAACTGGCCAGCATCACCGCCACCCTCAGCCGTCACGGTCGACGTATGCAACCGCATATGCTCTATGCCATTGGCGCTCCGGACAGCAGCCGTATCGATGTTATTCCACCGGCCGCTATCAATCCCCCCACCCAGGCCAGTGAGGCTAACTGGAACATCATCATTCAGGCCATGAAAAAAGTGGTGCACAGCATTCACGGCACGGCTCGCCGTATCAGCCACCATTTGTCTTACACTATTGCCGGCAAAACCGGCACCGCCCAGGTATTCGGTATTAAACAGGATGAGGAATATATTGAGAAAAACGTCAGCAAAAAACTCCGTGACCACGCCCTGTTCATCGGCTTTGCCCCGGTTGAGGATCCCAAAATTGCGATTGCCGTGATCGTTGAAAACGGCGGCAGCGGCGGTGCCGTCGCCGCCCCGATTGCGCGTAAGGTTATGGATCAATATTTACTGAAGACAGGACCATAGAACGATGGCTTTCAGTGACCCACCCCTCCTTCATGATGCACCGGCACGGCGTCGGCGCTTTCTCCATCTGCGTATCGACTGGCCCTTGCTGATCGCCCTGTTGCTGCTGGCCGGCATGGGTCTGTTCGTGCTCTACAGCGCCAGTGGTCAGAACATGGCCGTGGTCCAGGCCCAGGGCCTGCGCATCCTGCTGGCTTTTTTCATCATGCTGCTGCTGGCGCAGATCGTACCCTACGGCATCCAGTTCTGGTCACCCTGGTTATACGGACTGGGCCTGCTGCTGTTACTGGCGGTACTCATTATGGGTGAAATCGGCAAGGGCGCTCAGCGCTGGCTGGATCTCGGTTTCGTTACCTTCCAGCCTTCGGAAATTATGAAACTGGCGGTGCCCATGATGATTGCCTGGTATTTTGCCGAAGCGCCTCTGCCCGCCAACCGTAAACGCCTGCTTGTCGCCGGGATATTACTGGTTATTCCGACTCTGCTGGTGGCCAAGCAACCTGATCTTGGCACCTCTCTGCTGATTGCCAGCTCCGGTATTTTTGTGCTGCTGCTGGCCGGTCTGTCATTGCGCTTTATCAGTATTTTCCTGTTTATTATCCTCGCCAGCACGCCTCTGGCCTGGAACTATCTGCTGCACGATTACCAGCGCCAACGAGTGCTGACCTTTATCAACCCGGAAAATGATCCGCTCGGTGCGGGCTATCATATTATCCAGTCGACTATCGCCATCGGCTCCGGCGGCATTTACGGTAAGGGCTGGCTCAATGGCACCCAGTCGCATCTGGATTTTTTACCCGAGCGCTCGACCGATTTTATTTTTGCCGTCTTCAGTGAAGAATTCGGTTTCCTCGGCGTCATCATCCTGCTATCCCTGTACAGTTTTATCATCGCTCGCGGCCTGATTATCGCCTCACAGGCGCAACATACCTATGGCCGCCTGCTGGCGGGCAGCATCACCCTTACCTTTTTCGTCTATGTCTTCGTCAATATCGGTATGGTTTCCGGTATCCTGCCCGTCGTCGGCGTGCCTTTACCGTTGATCAGTTACGGCGGCACATCGGTAGTGACCCTGCTGGCCGGATTCGGTATCCTCATGTCCATACATACACATCGTAAACTGATGCCAACCTGAAAAGCAGCCAGACCATTATGCCCAACTTTAAAAACCTTTTATTCGCAATGCTCCTGCTGAGCGGCAATCTTGTTCAGGCCGGCAGTAACTTCGACAATAAGGTGCCGATTAATAATTTCATCACCGAGATGGTGAAGAAATACAACTTCAATGCTGATGAACTAAATAAACTGTTTGCCCAGACCCGTCGTCACCAGAATATCCTCGACGCCATTGCCCGTCCGGCGGAAAGCAAACCCTGGCGAGAATACCGGCCTATTTTCCTTACCCGTGACCGGCTTCTGGGCGGCTTAAAATTCTGGCGTGAAAATGAGGCCGACCTGCAGCGTGCGCACAAAGTTTTTGGCGTGCCTGAAGAGATTATCGTTGCCATCATTGGCGTGGAAACACGTTACGGCAAACATGCCGGCCGCTATCCGGTAATCGACGCCCTCGCCACCCTGGCCTTCGCCTACCCGCCTCGTAGCCCGTTCTTTCGCAAGGAATTACGAGAATATCTGCTCATGAGCCGGGAAGAAGGGCTTAATCCCCTGCAACAAAAAGGTTCCTATGCCGGTGCTATGGGGATGCCCCAGTTCATGCCCAGCAGCTTCCGTCAATATGCCATTGACTTCAACGCTGACGGACGACGTGATCTATGGCGCAATCCAACCGATGTGATTGGCAGCGTTGCCAACTACTTTAAAAAACACCACTGGAAAAAAGATCAACCCATCGCCAACAGGATCAGCGTCAGGGGTAACGCTTATAAAAAGCTACTCGGAGCTAATGGGCAACATCTACTCAAACCCCACCTGAGTCAACAGCAACTGCGCGCGCACGGCGTTAGTCTGCCCAAAGGACTGCCTCCGGAAATAAAAGGCTCACTGATTGAACTGGATGGCAAAAACGGCCCTGAACAGTGGCTGGTCTGGCACAACTTTTACGTTATCAGCCGCTATAATCACAGCGCCCTGTATTCCATGTCCGTATTTCAACTCAGCCAGCAGTTGCGCGAAAATCGATGAAACACCGCTATCACAGGAACAGCCTGCTGTTACTTGCCAGCCTGCTCCTTATTAGTGCCTGCGGCACGCTCAGAAACAACCGTTACCCAATACACCAGGATCGCGCACCGGACAAGAACGTCGATACCAGTCAGGTTCCCGACGCCGTTCCCCGCAACGAACCACCCAGTAAATACGGTAATCCCAGCAGTTATCGAGTCAATGGCCGCACTTATCGCGTCATGAAAAACAGCCGGGGTTATCGCGCCCGCGGCATCGCATCCTGGTACGGCAAAAAATTTCACGGCCACCGCACCTCGAGCGGTGAAACCTATAATATGTACGCCATGACCGCCGCACACAAACAACTGCCCCTGCCTACCTGGGTGCGCGTCACCCATCTGGGCAATGGTCGCAGCGTCATCGTTAAGGTCAACGATCGCGGTCCCTTCCATGCCAACCGAATTATTGATCTCTCCTGGGCAGCAGCAAAAAAACTCGGTATCACCGCCAGCGGCACCGGCATGGTGGAAATAGAAGCCATCGATCCGCGCCACTACCAGGAGAATAAAACAAGAGTAAGCAATGTAAAAAAACGGCCTCCCACGCCGCCTTTGCAATACCACCTGTACCTACAGGCTGGTGCCTTTATCAGCCGTAACAATGCGCAACTATTACAGCGAAAATTGCAGGCCGCATTACAGATTCAAAACATACACGCAGTTTACAATGCCAACAAACATCTATACCGCGTACGCATCGGCCCCCTGGCCAACGTCGACGAAGCGGATCGCCTGGCAAAGGAAATCAACCAGCAAGGACTGGCCCAGCCACATATTGTGATTGATTGATGCATGTTCGGGTATGGAGATCTAACGCAGATGACGCGACCTCCATTCAAGGCACCGCCACGCCGACTTCCAGCGCTTCGAACCAGTCAAGAAAACGACCGACATCTTCGCCCCTGAACATACGTCCATGTTGTGGCGCCATGATCTCGATATCCAGTTTTCGCACTCGTTGAATCCAGTCCTGCTTGGCGCGATTGGACGGCATCCAACGCTGATGAAACATTTTCATCTTACCCGTATGCTCGGCGAAATTTTCGACAAACATAGGTGCATCCGGCACTTCGAGCGCGGCACCTACGTCACCACTCATTAGAATCTTTGCAAGCGGATCATAAACGTGAAAATTTCCCGAGGAATGAAGATAATGCGCCGGGATAAGCTGCAGCTTGATTGCCCCCATATCAATAATACCGCCTTCATCAGGAATCGGCACAAATTTGATTTCCTGTGAAGCGAAGTGACGAATAAATCCTTCCCACAACCAGGGCGTATGCAGGCGACTATCCGGTACCGCCTCTTCCCACAGGCCCAATGATGAAATAATGTCAGGATCCTGATGCGAGGCAAAAAGATCCGTAATTTGTTCAACTCGAACATGCTCAAGCACCGCCGTGAGCATAGGGGCAAATATTTCCATACCGCCGGGATCCAGTAACAATGCCCGCTCAGCCACTTTCACCATATACTGATTGGTATCAATGATTTTTTCCGGTTTATCCGGATCCCGACCGAAAACAATCCACTGATGACCATGGTCATAAATTTTAATTGATTTCATCTACCCTTCTTCCCTGCAAAGCAAGTTTAAAACACCGACTAAATGGTCGTGACTGATCTGCAAACGTGTACGGATATTATCCGTCGAGTCATCAACCTGATTAGCAATAACTTCCAGACTCTGACTGAAACCCGCAGCCCGGGAGGCTTCAACCCGCGAAGTTGCAGATATAATTTGCGCTCCCCGTGTACTGCGCTGAATATCTTCCAGCAGACTACTCAATTTTCGGGTCATAAGAACAAAGTTTTTTCGACATTGTTCCGTTTCTGAACTGAGCTTATTCATTACTTTCGTTAACGAACCTATATATTGAACCGCCTCGCCCTGTTCGATAATCCGTTGGTAATGCCTGAAGGTCTGGCTAAAATGCCGATGCCGCACCGCCAGATATGAAAATTCGATAGACTCCTTTGAAATCCGGTTAACCAGCGAAATAATCTCATGCGCCATTTCATCAATAAAATCAGTAATTGGCCGAAAACCTCTCGCTGTGTCACCTGCACGATGAGAAATAGCCTTGGCATTCATCACCCCCAGTGACATCTCACGAGCTATTTTACGTACCTCACGTAATTCTGAACTAATGGTTGCCGCCGCAATCAAAATGTTTTCTTCCTTTTTTAATGATCGTGTCATACCGTCCTACTTTAGAATAAGCGAAGTAATGCATTTCCTAGCGACAATAATCGCGACCGACTTAAGGGGTTTTTCGATAAATTAGATCGACTTAAAATAATGGTATAGGTCCATTCGCGTCTATTTTTAGATCCTGCACAGTTATTTATATGCTTCACTGAACGAACACCATTTATATTTCAACCGCCTGGAGTCCAATACAGACTCAAATAGAGCATTCATATTTTTATTTCCTGACACGCTGCTATGTTTCAGACTCAAGAGACTGTAAAATACCCTCAAATTCAGAAGTGTTGAGGCAACCATGCGTAAATCGTTAACCGTTATTATCTTTTTACTGCTTGCCGGGTTTAGCCGGCTGCTCCTGGCCAACCCTGAACTGGTACCGGCGGCGCCGGACATTCCGGCCAAAGCCTATCTGCTGATCGATCAGCAAAGCGGTTATATCCTGGCATCAAAAAATATGGACAAGCGCATCGAGCCTGCCAGCCTGACCAAACTGATGACCGCCTATGTGGTCTTTTATGAAATCCAGTCCGGCAGCATCAGTCTCGACGATGAGGTCAAAATCAGCGAAAAAGCCTGGCGCATGAAAGGCTCGCGCATGTTTATCGAGGTGAATAAACGCGTCAGCGTAAAAGACCTGTTGAAGGGCATGATCATCCAGTCCGGCAACGATGCCAGCGTGGCGCTGGCCGAACACGTTGGCGGTAGTGAGAGCGCGTTCGTCACCCTGATGAATAAACATGCTGAAAGCATGGGACTGAAGAATACCCATTTCATGAACAGCACCGGCTGGCCCGATCCCAAGCATTATACGACCGCACATGATCTCGCCCATATCGCCATTGCCCTGATCCGCGACTTCCCCGATTACTACCCCTGGTACAAAACTCGAGAATATACCTATAACCATATTAAGCAATACAACCGTAACCGCCTGCTGTGGCTGGACGATCGCGTTGACGGTATGAAAACCGGGCATACCGAATCCGCCGGTTACTGTCTGATTGCCTCCGCCAAGCAGGATAACATGCGTCTGGTTTCGGTGGTCCTCGGCACGCCATCAGAAAATGCCAGGGCCAGCGCCAGCCGTGCTTTATTAAATTATGGTTTCCGTTTTTATGAAAGCTTTCCCCTGTACAAGGCAGATGAAATGCTGACCAGCATGCGCATATGGAAAGGCGAAAGCAAAACCTTACCACTGGGACTGGAACAAACTCTCTACATCACCGCTCCCCGGGGCAGTCGCAACAAGATAAAAGCCAACATGAATATCGACAGTATGATCGTCGCCCCGGCTGTCAGAGGACAAAGCTATGGCACCGTCAACGTTATGCTGGGTGACAAACAGCTGGCACAACGACCGCTGGTTGCACTCAAAGACGTGGCGGAAGGCGGACTCTGGCGCAAACTGGTAGATAATATCGCCCTCATGTTCAAGTAGGCAGTTTCCTATGTCCTTATCATCTATATGTTATCTGAATGGCGCCTACCTGCCGCTTGAACAGGCAAAAGTTTCCGTTCTCGATCGCGGATTCATTTTTGGCGACGGCGTTTACGAGGTTATCCCAGCCTATGGCGGCCACCTGTTTCGTCTGCAACAACATCTGCAACGTCTGGATAACAGTCTCAAAGCGATCAAACTCGCCAACCCGCTGAGCAATGTGCAATGGCAGGACATGTTGCAGACGCTGGTAAAAAAAAATCAGGATAACAGTAATGCGGATCAATCCCTTTATCTGCAGCTAACGCGCGGCGTTGCCAAACGCGACCATTCCTTTCCGAAAAACACCCCGGCCACGGTCTTCGCCATGAGCAATCCTCTGGCGGCCGCCGATATGGAAAAAATACAGGCCGGCGTCAACGCCATTACCCTGGATGACATTCGCTGGCGCTATTGCAACATAAAAACTATCGCCCTGCTGCCCAATATTCTGCTCAAGCAACAGGCCATAGAAAAACACGCCAGCGAGGCGATCCTGGTGCGCGAGGATCAAGTTACCGAGGGTTCCGCCAGCAACCTGTTTATTGTCAGCGATGGCGTAATCAAAACGCCGCTCAAAAGTGAACAATTGCTCCCTGGCGTCACTCGCGATCTAATCGTCGAACTGGCGCAGAAAAACGGCCTGAGCTGTGAAGAAACGGCGATAACTGAAGCCGAGTTGCTTGCCGCTGATGAAGTATGGCTGTCCAGTTCAACCAAAGAGATCCTTCCGGTCACCCGCCTGAATGAACAAACGGTGGGCGATGGACGCGCCGGTCCCCTGTGGCGCAAGATGATCAAGATTTATCAAGCCTATAAACAGGAACTGCGAACAGGCGCAGAAACATAGATGACTTGAAATTTTATAAACAGGAACCCAAATATCATTACATGAACACTGAAGAGACCCTGTTTGAATTTCCCTGTGAATTTCCCCTCAAAGTAATGGGACGGCATGATGCCGGGTTTGAAAATCATGTTATGGCTATTGTCGCCCGCCATGTTGATGAAACAGAAATACTTGAAAGCAAAGCCCGGCCCAGCAATAATGGTAATTTTCTTTCTGTCACGGTGATTATTCAGGCGCAGAGCAAGCAACAACTGGACAGAATTTATATTGATCTTAATGCCAGTGACGCTGTATTGATGACCCTGTAGGAAAAGGAATGATGGGTTTCGCTTCGCTCTACCCATCCTACAAGAGTGCTAAAGAGTACAACAAAACAAATACAGGTTTTCTTCTCGATTTCACGTTCCGCTCTATCCATTCTAAATTATACCCAAGTGTAGGATGGGTAGAGCGAAGCGAAACCCATCAAGCTTTTTGACCATGACTCTATCCACCTTCCCCCTTATTGTGCGTGATCTTGGTCGTCAGGACTATGAAACAGTCTGGCATGCCATGCAAGCCTTCACTCAACAACGGGGTGTTGATAGTCCGGATGAACTCTGGCTGGTGGAACACCCCGAGGTATTCACTCTCGGCCTCAATGGCAAACGCGAGCATGTGCTGCAACCAGGCGAGATCCCGGTTATCGATGTCGATCGCGGCGGTCAGGTAACCTACCACGGCCCCGGCCAGTTGCTGCTCTATCCACTGCTCAATCTACAACGTCATCAGCTTGGCGTGCGACAACTGGTTTCCCTGCTGGAACAGTTGATCATTGATCTACTGGCAAGCTATCAAATCAGCGCACACAGTCGCGCCGATGCGCCCGGCGTCTATGTCGGCGAGGCCAAAATCGCGGCCCTGGGTCTGCGCATCAAACGCGGCTGTAGTTATCACGGCCTGGCGCTGAATATAAACATGGATCTTGAACCCTTCAGCCGCATCAATCCCTGTGGCTATAAAAATATGCCCGTGACACAATGTAGCGATTTAGGAATTCAAGCCGACATAAAAATTATCGCCACACAATTACAGCAGCAGTTCATTGAACAACTGGGGGCTAAACTGAAAGGCACTTAGGAACTTGATCAATATTAAGTTACCAACTTTGAATGATAATTTTAGCTGATTATTCATTTCGTTCGAGGATGCAATTCGTAGTTCCATTCACCTTGA
>VAPK010379272.1_pt1 | contig 12482 bp, 11 predicted proteins | sample 3395031 | NCBI WGS metagenome assembly VAPK01 (sample SAMN08290443, study PRJNA428436) | hydrothermal vent metagenome | isolation source: Deep-sea hydrothermal vent chimney 1 | place: Pacific Ocean: Juan De Fuca Ridge | reverse complement strand
GCCAAGAAATAATCAACTTCATGACTCAATCCACACTACAGGACGAATATAAGACAAAGCTCGCTCCAGCACTCGGTAGCGAACTCGGTATCAAGAATATCATGGCAATTCCATCTGTCGAGAAGATCAAAGTCTCTGTCGGCGTGGGTAAGATCGCTCGCAAAGCGAGTAATGCTATGGACGATGCCAAGATCAAGATCATCAGTGATAATGTCGCGGAGATCACTGGACAGCAACCAACTATACACAAAGCTAAGAAATCTATCTCCAACTTCAAAACACGTGAAGGTATGCCAATCGGTGTCTCAGTCACTCTCCGTGGTACACGTATGTACGATTTCCTAAGTAAACTAGTCAATATCGCACTACCACGTGTTCGTGACTTCCGTGGCATCAACCCAAAAGCTTTCGATGGTCATGGCAACTACTCACTAGGGATCAAAGACTACACGGTCTTTCCAGAAGTAAAACCTGAAGAAATCGAAATTACTCACGGTATCGAGATCACAGTCGTGACTACGGCAACAGATGACAAATCTGGACTAGCACTACTGACTACACTTGGTTTCCCATTCAAAAAACCAGAAAAACCGCAGCCAGTAGTAGTCAAACCAGAGCCAGTAGCTAAAGAAAAACCAGTAGAAAAAGAAGAAGGAGCTAAACCAAAAACAGAGGAAACCGCAACTACAACAGACGAAGAATCTAAATCTTAATTCACAGCACCACTCAACTCCCCCATGGCCAAAACTTCCTCCATCGTCAAAGCCGCCAAATTCAAACGCAAAGTAACCAACGCGCTAGCAGCTGGTGTGAAACCCAAGTTTACTACCCGCGTAGTAAATCGCTGTCGCATCTGTGGTCGTCGCCACGGCTATCTCCGTAGATTCGAGATGTGTCGTATTTGCTTCCGCGAGCTAGCCAACCGAGGAGAAATCATGGGTATCAAAAAAGCCAGCTGGTAAAACATTCAATTTCAAGATTACAACTTCTTACTCTCATCCCCAAAAATGATAACCGATCCAATCGCCGATATGCTGACTCGCATCCGCAACGCTGCCAAAGCGCGTAAGTCAGTCGTACGTCTACCACACTCGAAACTCAAGAAAAATATTCTCGATATCCTAGTTCAGCACGGATATATCAACAAAGTCGAAGAAGAAAAAACTGGTCAATTCCCTGAACTAGTGATCGATCTAGATATCGATAAAGATGTCACACTGCGCCGTATCAGCAAGCCTGGTCAACGCATCTACATCGGTAGAGATAATCTAAAACCCGTACTAAATAACCTAGGAATCAGTATAGTATCTACTTCCCAAGGACTAATGACCAACAAAGAAGCACGTAATAAAGGTATCGGCGGAGAAATAATCTGCGAAGCATACTAATCATATTCAATGTCTAGAATTGGCAAACTACCAGTCTCGATCCCCAGTGGTGTCACTGTGACTCTCGGTGACAATAATGTCACTGTCAAAGGTCCAAAGGGTGAACTCGTGCGTGCGCTACCACCACTAGTAAAAGCTGAACTAAAAGATAATGAAGTGGTAGTAACTCCGACTGATGACAGCCGTGTCGCTCGTAGCTTTTGGGGTCTTACTCGCACACTCATTGCCAACATGATCGAAGGTGTGACCAAGGGCTTTGAAAAAGAGCTCACAATCAAGGGTGTCGGCTACAAGGCCGCACTCAAAGGTAAAGATCTAGAGTTAGCGCTAGGGTTTAGCCACCCTGTAAATATCAAAGCACCGACAGGTATCACTTTCGAAGTCGACACCAAGAAAAATACAATCAAAATCAGTGGCATCAACAAAGAAGTCGTCGGTCAGACTGCTGCCAATATCCGTGCTCACCGTCCGCCAGAGCCTTACAAAGGTAAAGGTGTCGCATATACTGGCGAACATATCATTCGAAAGGCTGGTAAAGCTGCTGCTAAATAATCCTGAATATCAATAATGAAAACCTCTCCCAAGATCACAACTCGTAAGGCTCGCCAGCGTCGTATCCGTGCGCGTGTCACTGGTACAGCTACACGCCCTAGACTCGCTATCTTTCGCTCCAATACAGCGATCTATGCACAAGTCATAGACGATGACAAAGGTGTGACTCTCGCAGCTGCCAACGATCTAAAGATCAAAAAGGGCACCAAGACTGAACGTGCCAAAGAAGTCGGTAAGGCTGTCGCTGACGCCGCCAAGAGCGTTAAGGTCGCGACTGTTGTCTTCGATAGAGGTGGCTACGCCTATGCTGGTCGCGTCAAACTAGTCGCAGAATCTGCTCGCTCAGCTGGACTCAAGTTTTAATTACTATTTATTATCTACTAATCTACTACCAAGTACATGCCCCCACCAAAAGGAAAAGGTCGCGGTCGCAAAGGCCCTCGTGAGCAAAAGGAATTTGAAGAGTATTTGCTTCAGCTCGACCGTGTGACACGTGTGGTCAAAGGTGGACGCCGTATGCGTTTCCGTGCGACTGTCGTGATCGGAGACAAGGCTGGACGCGTAGGGCTAGGGCTAGGTAAAGGTAATGATGTACAAATCGCTGTCCGTAAAGCTGTCTCCGCTGCCAAAAAAGTAATCGTGACTATCCCAATCGTCGATGACACTCTACCTCATGCAGCCAAGATCAAGTTTAAAGCAGCACGTATGCTCGTACTACCTGCTACCGCAGGTACAGGTCTCATTGCTGGTGGTGCTATCCGTAAGGTACTTGAATTAGCTGGTGTAAAAAACATTCTCTCCAAAAATTTTGGTACCAATAATCGTGTCGTCGTCGCTCAAGCGACAGTCAAGCTACTCTCTGGACTACGCATGACAGAGGCTGCCAAAAAATTCGTCGCCGCACTAAAGAAAACTCGTGACGCTAGCCAAAAGAAGGCAGCGGCGGCTCGTGAAGAAAACGGTCGTGGACCTCGCACTGGCAAGAAAAAACCAACTGCCGAAGAGCCAAAAACTAATCCTGAAGAAGTCGCAAAGGCAAATAAAGCAGAGAAAGAAAAGGGTCGTCTAGAGCAGGAGCTAGCAGCAAAGAAAGACTAGTGTAAATATACCACCAGCGCTCCTTCTCCTCCTTCATTGTACTGAGCTATCTGCCAAGTGTACTGCATCTGACGTAGGACTTTTTGAGTGTGCTCGCGCAGTACACCTGTACCCTTACCAGTGATGATACGGACTTTGGGGAGCCACCGGTCCTCCGCAGTACGGAGAAACTGATAAATCTGTGGCTCAGCCTCAGCACAAGTCAGCCCATGAAGATCTAGCTCAAACTGGACTTGTTGAGCGTGTTGCTGGCGTTTATTTTGGCGGCTACGACGCACCATGCTAGGTAATCCTTTTAAAGATCTCAGCCTCGACAAACTCTCGATCACGCGCATATTTGAGACGACTAAGCTGGCGAATAGCCTCGGCTGCCTCTTCGTCCTTACCGCTAGTGTCGTAGATCGTCTCCAGTGTGAAGCCGCGACTCGTTGCGTTATTGATGTTGAGCTTGATACAGGCTTTGTAGTTGGCGATATTGATCAGGTCCTGCTCAGTAAAGACTGGTGTGAATTCCTTGACCATAGTCTCAGCATCTTGTGCACCGATCTTGAAACACATCATCGAACCGACATTACCAAAGACCGCATCGCGAATCTCAGTATCTTCGTGCTTACCTTTACCACCGCCCTGCGCCTTGGTGATTTGACTGATGTACTGATGCGCGACGATCAGATTGAGACGATACTTACGAGCCTCACTCAAGATCGAAGCAAAGGAGTCTGTGACGAAATTTTGGAATTCATCAACATAGAGATAAAAATCACGACGATCTTTTTCGGGAATATTGACGCGGCTCATCGCCGCTTGTTGGATCTTGGCGACGAGGATCGATCCGAGTAGCTGAGAGTTGAGATCACCAGTCTTACCTTTGGAGAGATTGCAAAGCAGAATCTTGCCCTCGTCCATCGCCTCGCGAAAGTTGAACGCAGACTTGGTCTGACCAATAATATTACGAATTTGACCATTGGTAATAAAAGGACCAAATTTACTATTGAAATATGGAATGATCTCTTGCTTCTCTCTCGCACCCGAGGCTGCCATTTCTTTCGTCCAAAAGGCTCTGACGACAGGGTTCTTGACCTTACTCGCCTTGTAGCGCTGATAAGCATCGTCAGTAAAGAGACGCGTCAAATCTATCAAAGTCGCACCTTCGTCTTGATCTTCCATCAATGTCAGACAGCCATTACGAAAGTAGTGCTGTAAGCGTGGTCCCATAACTTCTTCACCAAACATCTTGATAAAAATCGAAAGTGCCTCCTGCGCCATAAACTCACGCTCGTCCGGAGTTTTACCTTCGAGGATATTGAGTCCCATTGGTCGTTCCAAATCACCCGGATTGAAATAAATCACATCATCAGCCCGACTACGCGGTATATATGGCAGGATCGCCTCGACGAGATCACCATGCGGATCGATCACGCAGATACCTTTACCACTGGCAACATCCTGACGAATCATGTTTTCTAACAGTGTAGATTTACCAGTACCAGACTTACCAATCATATAGAAGTGACGACGACGATCATCCGGCATGATACGAACCTCTTTTTGCTCTCCACGATAAGTATTGTGACCAAGCAATAACCCCTCACGCGGCAGATTGGGTGGTGCAGGTTCGACTTTGAAATCTTGCCATTTCACTACCGTACTCGGATTGTAGCGAATATCAGGAAAATGAAACATACTTGCCAGCTCCTCAGTACCAAGGATCTGTTGAAACTCAAAACGTTTGAATAACCAAACCCAAGCAGGCCAACCTCGTCGAAAACTACGGAAAATAAAATTACGAATTAGTTTTTTGTCTGAGTGGTAAACCGAATGCCAAAGACTATTGCCATCTGGTAGGTTGAACTGCTCGAAGGCAGCCCGAATCGACTGTAATATATCATCAACTTTGTACTTACTCGGTGCACTGGCAATCAAGCGAATAATTGTATCGTAACCATCGTGCTGAGCCTTATCGCCAATTAGCTTGACGAGATCTTGAACATTTTGAGTTACTTGTCCATTAGCAGACTCCGGACTATTGGCTTCGTGACCGTAGACTACTAATCTCAATAATGCGATCACCCAGGTAAAAGGATTCCACCAAGCGATCTTCTTACGCTTATTGTAGAGTGAATCAGCCAGCTCGCTACAGCGCTTTTGCCAACCACCCCTTGGCGGACGCAGCATTATTTGGACTGCCGCGCCTTCATCGAGAGCGATTTTACTGAAAGCATTGAGAATCGAATTGATCGATTCAGATTCGAGCTTTTGGAAAGTGTTGAGTGGTTGTGCATAAGATTTTTTCAAAACCAGATAAGTACCAGCCGTATGATTACCTTTACGAAAGATGTTGTAATCCGGTGTTTGATCAATCACCGCGTCTTTGTAAAAACTCGTAATCTGCTTCTCTACCACATACTTGAACCGCCGTGGAATCACAATATAGAAGTAAAGATTGCCATCAAGCACAGCATACTCTAGCGAGAAGAAATCCTGCCCAATGAAGCGATAGCGCCATTTACGTGAAAAAATAATTTGGAGATTCTGTAGCAAATGTACCATCAGTCCTGTGATTTTTTTGAATTCCTTGCCACTGCCAAACTGATCATGCTCCGCATCACCGCTACTGTCTTCTTTGGAATCTTTCTTTGGTATCATCACACGCAGAAATACCAACTCTAGTGTACGTTTGAAATTGTAATAACGGCGCAATAGTTGAGCAATAACGACAATCCCTACCAAGCCACCAAGCAGCCACGGATAGTAGGTAAGCGTCATTTGCCAGATAATCTGCCAGTCCATTAGCTCAATTTTAACAAAAAAGAGCCCCCACTGGGGACTCTCTCTGTGCTGTTAATTAGATTTTATAGTTCTGCAAGGAATACTCTATCAAAGTCGTCCCAGTCAGTCAGCTCACGAAGGAGCTTGTCATCTGGAGTATTGTCCAGCTCTAGCACCATGAGCGCATCGCCCGTACTCTGCTTGCGACCGAGATCCATACTCGCAATATTGATACCACCTTCACCGAGAGCAGTGCCGACACGTCCTATGATACCAGGCTTATCTTTGTGACGAGAGATCAGCAAGCACTCACCAGGTGTGAAGTCGAGATGAAAATCCTGAATAAAGGTAATCCGCGGCTGACCTTCGACGACAGTGCCACGTACTTCAACCTCCTCTTTATCTGTTTTTAGCTTTAGTATCAGCTGACTTTTGAACTGTCCAGCTTTTTTATCCGTCTCAGCCTTGAGCTTCAGACCTTTCTTGGCCGCTAGCTCTGTCGCATTGATGAAGTTGACATTAGCTTCATCAGAAAGTGTCTCAAGCAAACCTTTGAGTATAGAGGATTGCAACAGCTTAGTGTCGTGAGCAGCCAACTCACCGCCTGCCGTAAGCTCAGCTTTTTTGACACTCGCACCATTTAGCAGCTGAGCCGCCAAACGCGCCAATTTCTCTGCTAACTCATTCCACGCCTTCTGATCTGGCATATTGCCGCTCGCTCGAAAAGGTAGATTGACCACATGCTCGACTAATTCACCATGTAATGCGCGAATAATCTGATCTGCCAGCTCAATCCCAACTTTGGCTTGTGCCTCGATAGTATCACCACCGAGATGTGGTGTGACAGTAAGATTTGATAGCCCAAGTAGTGCAGAATCTTTCTTCGGCGGCTCTTCTTCGAAAGTATCAAGCGCACCACGTGCCTCAGGATTTTTGGCTAGCCAGGCAGCCAACGCTGCATCGTCGACTACTCCTCCACGGGCACAGTTGATCACCAGCGCATTCGACTTTAGTAGTTTGAAATTCTTTGCGTTGAGTAGGTGTTTAGTCTGTGGGATCAGCGGTACATGCACCGTAATGACATCAGACTCTTTTAGCACGGTCTCTAGGTCTACCAGCTCTGCACCGACACTCTCGGCAACCTCGGCAGTCGTAACTGGATCGTACGCCAATACACGTAGATTGAACCCTAGTGCACGCTGAGCCACGAGCTGTCCGATCTTGCCCAGACCGATAATGCCGATTGTTTTACCATCTAGCTCACGAGCAGTCTTGGCAAGGCGTTTCTTTTCCCAATCGCCATTCTTCAGTGTCATGTTGGCTTCCGCCAGATAGCGAAACGCACTAAAAATATGCCCATAGACTAGCTCGGCGACACTCGTGAGATTGCCAAACGGTGCATTGATCACGAGGATGCCACGCTCACTTGCCGCGACTTTGTCGACGTTGTCTGTCCCCGCTCCTGCTCGTCCGATTAGTTTGAGCTTCTTGCCGGCATCAATGATCTTCTTGGTTGCTTTCGTCGCACTACGCACGAGGAGCGCATCGTAATCGCCGATCTTTTGGGCAAGCTCATCTTCGCTGAGACCAGTCTCAACGTGGACTTCGATATCTTTTTCCTTTTTTAGGTGTTCGACCGCAGCATCGCTGAGATTGTCGGAGATAAATACTTTGAACATAATATAAAAAATTAAGAGCCAAGGGATTTTAACGTGCACGCGTCCAAAAGCCTAAACGCTTGTGCTAGAAAAGTAGTCAAGAACAATGATAGTCGATCAATCGCTTAGACAGATCCTTTGACCACCAAAAAGTTTTGAAGAATCTGCTTGCCAGTGGGTGTACCAATACTCTCTGGATGAAACTGAATACCAAAGAGTGGATACTTTTCGTGCTGAACCGCCATGACTATTCCAGATTGAACCTCTGTTGCCGTAATTCTTAAACATTTAGGCATATTTTTCTTATCTACAATCAACGAGTGATAGCGCATCGCCGTCAGTGGGCTTTTGATACCTTTGAAAAGCCCTTTCTTGTCATGTCTCACTTCCGAAGTCTTGCCATGCATGATCTGTGGTGCACGCACGACACTCCCACCGAAAGCATAGCAAATACCCTGATGCCCGAGGCAGACGCCCAGTGTCGGTATCTTGGGGCTGAGCTGATGAATCACTTCGAGATTGATACCAAAATAGTCAGAATCATCGGGACGACCCGGCCCAGGTGAGATAATGATATGCGTCGGAGAGATCTTGGCTATCTCGGCGAGAGAAACTTGATCATTGCGCTGAACAATAGGATTGCCACCTAACTCACCGATATACTGAAAAAGATTGAATGTAAATGAATCGTAATTGTCGATAATGAGAGTTTTGAGCTTGGACATACTAGATATTGTGCGTCAATCTGGTGAGAGATACAAAATTTGCAAAGGTGGTAGAGGGAGACTAAAATCTTTTAAAATCAAGCTCATTCTACTTGTCTTTAACTGTCTTTGAAACTATGGCTCTCCGCACTGTCACAGAGGAGCTTCGGCTCGGTACCGACTCCCAGACCCTCCTACGCACTTTTGCCTTCGCGCGCGAAGCAACTGAAGCAATTCCACACGAAGAAGTTTTTGTCTTGTTTGAGCTCCCAGACCGTACACCTGGTGGCGAGAACATTATTCGTGCAGTCTTCGATACACTACGTGAAATTTGTTTCTTGGATCAATCAACTGATCCATACGAGAGATTTGAGACAGCCCTAAAAGAAATCAACGCAGTCATTAGTGAGCACCGCGAACGCCTACCGAATAAGAATCTAGGACGTATCAATGCTGTCGTTGGATTGCTCTCTGGGCGCGATCTACATCTAACCCAAGCAGGTGAAGCCGAAGCCTACCTCGTACGTCGTGGCACACTCACAACGGTCACAGAAGGACTCGGTGGCGATGATACCGCCGTTGATACTTTTGTAAATATAGCCAGTGGTAAGGTCGATAACCATGACAAAATCCTACTCGCCTCTGAGCGTCTCCTGCGTTATGCTACAAAGAACGAACTAACCAAAATCTTCTCACCAAATAAAGAGGTCGGTCTAGGTCTCGAAGAATTAGACGAAATCATAGTCCTCGAAGGTGCTCAGACAACTGGTGTCTTTGGTATCGATATAGTGACAGAGTCAGCTGCGGCACGACTTGCTGTTGAGCCTAGTTTCGAGACTGGTAGCAAAATCGATCAATTCGCCAGACACGCCAAACGTGGCATCTCTTGGATCAAAGATCGCCTACCCGAAGGTACACATATACCAGGTGCGACTAGCAATCTAAAGCTAGATCGTAACTATATTATTCTGGGATTTTTGATAGTCGTGATCTTGATCATCCTCTCGATCTCTTGGTCACTACGTAGTGAGCGCGGCAGTGTAAAACTAGAAGAAGTAAAGACTGTCCTCGAAACAATCCAGTTTGATATCGATACCGCGACACAACGTAATACAATCGGTGATAAAACCGATGCACAGGCAAAACTCGACGAGGCTGAACTACTCGCAGAAGACTTGGTAAAGAGCGGTCTAGCGCTAGAAGAAGTAACAGCCAAAATCGCAGAAATCAAGGCTCTCCGTGATCAAATAGATAATATCCGTCGCTATAGCGACCTCACTCCATTGTCTGATATCAGCACTCAGGACTCCAAAGTCTCACTCGTAGGACTGGAGGATTATCATGGCAACAAAGTTGCTTTCGATGCACACAACCTCTATGTCACCGCACTAGATACCGTAGAGGGGGCCAACACATTAGATGCTACGAGTAATGTCAAGATTGGGAAGTATTTTGGTGATCGTGATGCCTTACTTTTCCTCACTTCCGATGACAAAGTAATAGAATGGCGTGATGGAGTCGCAACTCTGATGGATACAGAAGATGAGACTTGGAAGTCAGCCGTAGATGTCGGCACTTACTCTAGCTTCATTTATCTACTCGACCCTACAAATAACCAAATCTGGAAATACAACCGTCAACGTGATATCTACGGACCAGCGACAGACTATAACCAAAGCGCCGATCTGACAAAGTCTGTGAGTCTAGCAATCGACGGTGACCTCTGGGTCCTAAATAATGATAACGATAGCAATATGGCCAACGACATCATTCGTATCCGTAAGGGCGAAAAGAAAGCCCTCCAAATCACCGATCTGCCAGAAGATATCTGGACCAACCCAAGTAAAATTTATACAAACGAAGCATTAAAATTTGTCTATGTACTAGACCAAGCAAATAATCGTGTTCTGCGGTTTTACAAAGACCCGCCAGAGGCAGGTGTCGACAATAGAGCACTGATTTACAATACTCAGTATCTTTTCGAAGGTCTAACTGACCTGCGAGACTTCTGGGTCGATAGCGCTGAACAAAAACTCTTCGTAGTCGATCAAAGTAAGATCTATGAAGTAGGGATCTAATCCAAAACTTCAATTACTAAAATAGTAAAAAGGTATACCACGTGGTATACCTTTTTATTTAGTTTGGAACTTTCAATGTAGCGAAATAATCATCTAGCGTCTCTGCTCGACGAATCAATGTGACTCCCCCGTCTGATCGCAAAAGCAGCTCTGCCGGACGCAACTTGGCATTGTAGTTGAACCCCATCGCGTGACTATGCGCACCAGCATCGTGCAGTACTAGTAAATCACCAATCTCGATCTTTGGTAATTGACGATCAATCGCAAACTTATCGTTGTTTTCACACAGACCACCAGTGACGTCGTAAGCCTCCGTAAGCTTTGAGTCCTCTTTGCCCAATACTGTGATGTGATGATACGCACCGTAGAGTGCTGGACGCATGAGATCTGCCATACACGCATCTGTACCGATATAATGCTTGTAAGTGTCCTTTGTGTGTATCGCCTTTGTGATCAAATAACCATGTGGTCCAGTAATGGCTCTCCCACACTCAGTAAAAATTTTGAGCTGATCAAGCTTGAGGTGTTTTTGTAAGGATACAATCGAATCAACAATCTGCTGAAGATCGACTGGCTGCTCACCAGACTGGTACGGTATCCCGATCCCACCACCGAGATTAACGAATTCAAACGTAATTCCAAGTTTGGCTTGAATTACTTGGACTAATTCCAACAAAATCTGTGCTGTCTCTTTGAAATACTCTGTATGAAGCTCATTGCTAGCAACCATTGTATGTATTCCAAAGCGTTGAACACCCTTGGTTTTAAGCATTTTGAAAGCAGTAAAGATTTGCTCGCGCGTCATCCCATATTTCGCCTCCTCAGGTTTACCAATGATGGTATTACCTTTTTTCAGTGAACCAGGATTATAACGCAGACAAACCAACTCTGGTAATTTGCCAATAATTTTTTCATAGAACTCAATATGAGTAATATCGTCAAAATTGATAATAGCCCCTAACTCTGCCGCCTTGGAAAAATCATCGACTGGTGTATCGTTGCTAGTAAACATGATCTCCTCGCCTAGGAAACCAGCCTGCTCTGCCAAAATCAACTCACCCAGACTGCTGCAGTCCACTCCCATGCCCTCAGTTTTTAGGATTTTTAAAATCTCCGGATTGGGCAATGCCTTGACAGCAAAGTAGTTGCGATAGCTAGGTAATACACCAAAAATAACTCGAAAATCCTTAGCAGTCTTACGAATACCTGCCTCATCATATAAATAAAAAGGCGTAGGATATTGTTCGACAATCTGCTCAATCTGAGTTTTTGTAAATGGTGGGGTTTTTTTTGGCATTGATTAAAATGTTTCGAGTAGGCGGTTATAATCCTTTGCTGCGAGTGATCCGACTGGACCATCGGGGTCTAGGTCGTATGCTTTCTTGTAATTTTTACGTGCTAGTGCGAGATCATTGGTAGTTTCATAGTACGTTCCGAGATTGAGATATGGTCCAGGCAAAGTAGGATCAAGCTTGATAGCTTGTGTCAGATAATTCTGACCCTCTTCGGTATAGCCGTTTTTGAGACTCACCCAGCCAGCGAGATTGTACGCCTGTGCCGAGTCGGGATAGCGAGTCATAGCTAGATTCGCAGCCCACCAAGCTTTCTGACCATCATCAAGCTTTTCCAAAAAAAGATAAACTGGACGAACAAACTCCGTCACAGTTGTTTCTGGCTCTGAGAGAATTTCGGTATATAGCTTAGCGGCTTTTTTATAATCGCCCTGCTGGTGATAAACATCAGCAAGCTTACGATTCAGCTCACTCTGTGGCTCAAAGCGATTTTCTTTGGCAAGAATCAAATAATGTTTAGCTTCTTTGTAATCGCCAAGTTCTATATAGGTCAATCCAAGGAAATAAGCAGTCTCAGGCTTGGCAGGATCGAGGTTATACGCTGTAGAGAAATCTTGTCGCGCCTTGTCGGCTTCAGCGCGTGCAAGATGCGCATAACCGATGAGAATCCAAGCATCACGATAATCAGGATTCGCTGCCAGTACAGGCTCAATCTTGGCTATCGCTAGCTCATATTGACCCAGCTGGTTAAACACTTGAGCGAGCAAAGTATCGATGTGAATCTTTGGCGCATCTGGGAAAAGTAAATACTTTTCATATGCTGCAAGTAAACTTTTGGCAGCCGCAACATTTACTGCATCAGACTCTACTGCCGTAGTCAGTAGCTCCTGTGCTGACTCAGCACGGTCTAAAAAAGCGGCCTTGAGCCCTTGCCAAAAAGCTC
>VAPK010973238.1_pt1 | contig 12484 bp, 13 predicted proteins | sample 3395031 | NCBI WGS metagenome assembly VAPK01 (sample SAMN08290443, study PRJNA428436) | hydrothermal vent metagenome | isolation source: Deep-sea hydrothermal vent chimney 1 | place: Pacific Ocean: Juan De Fuca Ridge | reverse complement strand
TTTTGTAAGGAAAGTAACAAATGTAGTGCCATGCTGCACACCTCAAAACGGCTAATAGGTTAATTTAACGAGAAAATATATATTGCGCTCGCAAAGTTGGGTTAATCTGAATATGCGTTTCGGCTATCATTTCGTCATTGTGGACGAGCTCTGCGGTCAATTATATTGCCTTGCGTTTTGCGGGCGGCGGCGGTGATTTTTCCGGCCGCTCGGCCGATGAACTGACCTGGATTACGGAAAGTCTGGCAGTGGGTCACGCGCCGATGTCCTACGCCGGGCTTGATTCGATCAGGGCGCAGGAGATTGACGCCATTGTCAACCTGTGCGGCGAGTTCTGTGATCTGCAAGAGATCGAGGAAAAGACCTGGTTTGAGGTCTATTTGCTGCCCATCCCGGACGAGTGCGCTCCGGACATGGAAGAGATGGAAAAGGCCATGGCCTGGCTTGACGAGGCGATTTACCTGGGGAAAAAGGTGTTGGTTCACTGCCGGCACGGGATCGGCGCCCGGGCGCGCTCCTCTGCCCTGTTGCGGGATCGATAAGGATTCCTGTTGTCATCGGCATTTCAAGTTGCGGTTCATTGAGGCGGTGTATCTCTCCAACCGGCTCAACCTGAGCCTGGCGAGCAGGACGCGGCAGGAGTGCATCAGCTGGGCGGTTGCCCGGGCCGGCGCCTGCCTGCTGGCGGAATACCGGCCTGTCGCTGCCGGCTTTACGGAATGCCGGCAGGGGTCGTGGACCGGCGAGTGGTCAATGAAACCCTGGCGAATATCTCCCGGGATGTCCTTTTTGTGCTTTCCGGTGTCTTTCCGGAAAAAAAGGAGTTATTGTTTTCCTGTCCGGACACGGTTTCCGGCCGTTTTATTCAGTCCTATTTCAATTACCTCGTCACCTGTAAGGGGGATGACGGCAAGGCATGAGCGACGCGCGCCACGATAATTTCAGCGAGAAAAATTTTCTTGCCCTTTTCCAGGAGGTGACCAGGGCCATTACCGTCACCCTGAATGTGGATGAGGTGCTGCGGTTGATCGTCCAGAAGGTGCCGGCGATCATCGGGGTGGATGCCGCCACCATCCGGCTCCTGGACCCATCGGGGAAAAAGCTTTTCCTGGCCGCCTCCCACGGGTTGAGCCGGGAATACCTCGGCCGGGGGCCTGTTGATACCGAGGAAAGCATTACCGAGGCCCTGTCCGGCAGTCCGGCCGTAGTCTACGACGCGGTCACTGACCGGAGGATTCAGTATCCGGACGAGGCGGCAAGGGAAGGGGTCAAGAGCATCCTGGCCCTGCCCTTTGCCATCTGCGGCAAGATCATCGGCGTCCTGCGGTTGTTGACCAAAACCCCGCGCCGCTTCAGGGGGCCTGAGATCGAATTCGCCGCCGCCCTGGCCGAGCAGTGCGGGATCGCGATTGAAAACGCCCGCATGTACCAGGACCAGGAGCAACAGCTTCGCTATTTCGAAACCCTGAACCGGATCGGCAAGGCACTGAATTCCACCACTGAACTGCAGGAGATTCTCGACCTGATCGTCACCCGGCTGCCCGGGGTCATGAACCTCAAGGGCTGTACCATCCGCCTTCTCGATCCGCTGAAGGGTCATCTCGAATTGATGGCCGCTTCCGGCCTGAGCCGGGAATACCTGGCCCGGGGCTCCATTGATGATGAACTCGGCACCCACCAGGCCCTGCAGGGTGAGCCGGTGATGATCTACGACGCGGCTACCGACCCCCATATCTCTTATGGCGAGGAGGCCGGCAGGGAAGGGGTGGCCAGTATTCTCGCAGTGCCGATCATGGTCAAAAAGAGGATCATCGGGGTCTTGCGGCTGCTGAGCGCCGAACATCGTAAATTCAGTTCGGCTGCGGTCAATTTCGCCATGGCGGTGGCCGAGCAGGGCGGGATCGCGATCCGAAACGCCATCAATTATGACAAGATCAGCAAGCTCGTTACCGAACTGGAGCAGCATGAACATTTTCTGCAGAACATTATCGACAGCCTGAACGCCGAGCTGGTGGTCATTGACCCTGATTACCGGATTATCATGGTCAACAAGGTGTTTCTCGCGCATCACGGCGGGGATGAAGAGCGGGTGGTGGGCCGGCCCTGCCGGGAGGTGATCCGGTTATGTGAGCCGGACGACTGCCCGCTGGACCGGGTGATCTCGACCGGGGAAGCGGTGGTCTGTGTCCGTCAGGTCCGGGAAGGCGGCCGGCAGCGGTATTTTGAGGTGATGGCCTCGCCGGTCACCGCCTTCGGGTCTGACCGTGGCATAGACTACATTATCCAGACGATCAGAGACATTACTTCCCATATCCGGCTCCAGGAGGAGCATCGGGAAAAAGAGAAACTGGCCGGGGTGGTGGAGATGGCCCGGACCGCGGCCCACGAGTTGAACACGCCCATGTTTGCGGCCCTGGGCACGGCCCAGCTCCTGATTGAGGAGACCGGCGAGACCGATCCACTGCACGGTGAGCTGGCCACCATTATTCGGAGCCTGAAAACCATGGCCGAACTGACCGGCAAGATGACCAGAATCACCAGGTACGAGGCCAAGGACTATGTGGGCGACGTCAGGATCGTGGATCTGGGCAAGGCCAGCCGTCAGTAAGTGGTTACTGATTTGCCAGCGCCTCCGCGACCTTGTTTTCCAGCTCCGTCTTGTCAATGGGCTTGACGCAATAGGCTGCCGCGCCGAGATTCAGGGCCTGGCCGGCGGTTTCCACTGTCGGGTAGCCGGTCATGATGATGGCGCGGACCGCGGGCAGGTATTTTTTTAACTCGGCCAGGACTTCAGTACCTTCCATCTTGCGCAGTTTCAGGTCGAGGATGGCCAGGTCCACGGGGTTGCCTTCCCGGACATGGCGCAGGGCCAGGTCCTCGTCGGTAAACACCATGACCTGGTGGCCTTTTTTTTCAAGAATCTTTTTGATCAGGACAGCGGCGTCCTCAACATCGTCCAGCACCATAATTTCTGCCACGGCATGTACCTCTGCAAAATGGGAAATGATTCCGGCCGGTCATGCGTCATGATCGCCTTCCTGCCGGATTGGCAGCCGGAGATGGAAGGTGGTCCGCATGCCGGCCTCAATAAACTGCTGTTGCCGCGGAGGTGAAAACGCCTCCAGCGAGCCGTTGTGGTCCTTGATGATGCCAAAGGAGACCGACAGCCCCAGGCCTGTTCCCTTGCCCACGCCCTTGGTGGTGAAAAAAGGATCAAAGATGCGGCCGATGGTCTTGGCCGGGATGCCGCAGCCGGTGTCACCGATGACGATTTCCACCTTCTGAAATTTCGGTTCGTAGGAGGTCCAGACGCCGATGATTCCCTCGGCCCCGATGGCGTGGTGGGCGTTGTTGATGATGTTGACCAGGACCTGGCGCAAACGCTCCCGGTCGACCAGGACGCGGGGCAGGCCGGAGGTCATCGAGCGCTGGACGTAAATATGGTCCATGTTGAGGGAATGCTCCACGATTGCCAGAACCTCGTCCAGGCAGGTATTGATGTCGGCGGCTTTTTTTACCCATTCCGCCGTGTTTCTGGAGAATTTCAACAGGTCGGCAACGATTCGTTTACAGATCTTGGTCTGTTTCTCAACGGTCTTCAAGGTGTCGAACACGTCGGGTTGCCCGGCGAAATCCTCTGCAAGCAGCTGGGTGTAGCCCAGGATGATACCCAACGGCGTGTTGATTTCGTGGGCCACTCCGGCGGCGAGCTGGCCCACCGAGGCCATATTCTCCGACTGGATGAGTTGATCGGTCACCTCCTTGAAACGGGTGAGATCCTTGGCGATGGCTTCACAGCCCTGGATTGTCCCGCTGTCGTCATGGATGGCCGAGGTGGTGATCATCAGGTAGAGACGGGAGTTGTCACGCCGGGCGAATTTGAGCTCGAATTCATTCACGTGTCCCTGGTTGTACAAAATCCGGAAATAGCGGTCGCACTGCTCCCTGTCGACAAAGAAGGACTTGAGCGAGCGGCCGACTACCTCGGCGGACTTTGCGAAGCCGAGCAGATGTACTCCGGCATCGTTGATGTCGGTGATCTCGGTCTGGCTGTTGCAGAAAAAGATCATGTCCTTGGATCCCTCGAAGAGGTGGCGGAATTTCTGTTCAGACAGGCGCAGTTCCATGGTCCGGTGTTCAACCCGCTGCTCCAGAGTTTGGTTCAGTTCGACCAGGGCGGAATGGGCTTTGTTTAGTGACCGGGCGTCGGCCTGGACCCGGGCCATGATCCGCTGCATGCTGCGGTAATAAAGGGTCAGAATCGCCACCGCTGCTAAGGCCAGGGTGTTGAGGCCGCCGCTGTACGGGGCCAGGAAATTCCAGGCCGTGGTATGGCCGGAGAGGACCAGGATAAAACGCAGGATATGGCCGACCCCGCGGGACACGGCCAGGACAACCAGGGCAGTGCAGAACCAGAAAATGTAGATCCAGAGTGCATTCTCCGGGTCGAGCCGGGTCAGACGGCGGGCATAGGTGAAGGCGGCGAGCGCCAGGATTATCATGATGATGGCGCCGAGAAAGTCGTCGATATAGACCGGCCAGAGCGGCAATGATACGGTCATGGTGCGGTCCCCGGCTTGGTGGGTGGATGGGATGCCGTTTCGCGGCATAACCGGCGCAGGCTCAGGACGAGAAAGAACATGGCCGGTACGCAGAGCAGGTGGTCGAACCGGCCCAGGTAATAGACCCAGCGGGCCGTGGTGAGCGGGCCGACCAGCCGGTAATCCATGAGGCCTTGTCCGGTAAAGGCCGTGTCAGGCAGGCGGCTATACAGCCAGTGGACGATAAATGCATCGGTGTTCCAGAGCAAAAAGAAAATAAGTGCCAGCCTGAAGTTGCGCCAGGCGGCGCTGTGTCCCGGCGGCCTTTTCCGGAGGGTCCAGAGCAGGAAAAGCAGGGCCGCACAATACCAGACATGGGCGATCATGTGGACATAAAGACCCTCGGGGGCACCATGGGACTGGATCGCCATGGCCGGGGTCGCCGGAAACAGGATGGCGGCGGCGACCATGCCGGTCGCCATCCGCCGGGAGGGGAACCGGCTCGCGATATCTCTCATATTCGGTGCAGGCTGAGTGAAATTCTTGCGGATTGACATGATTCTGTGTTACCATCTGCGATCTTGAAATTCAAGTGATACTGCCAGATTTGACGAGGAATTCCATGACTGTCTCCCGGAACCACCCTTCGGCCGGACCAGGCCGGAAAAACACCATAACTCTGCCCCGTCCCGCCAACCGGGGCAGGGTTATGGTGGTTGACGATGACCGGGACATGCTGGCGGTTCTCAAGAAGGTTCTTGCCCGAAAATGCGGCTGTGCGCTGGCCCTGGCCGAGTCCGCTGAAGCCGCCCTGGAGCTTCTTGGTACCTTCCAGCCGGATGTGGTGCTGACCGATATCAAGATGGCGGGGCTTGACGGCCTGACTCTGCTGGAGGAGATCAAAAAACGCGACGGCGCGATTTCAGTCATTGTGATGACCGGCTACGGTACCGTGGAGCTGGCTGTCCGGGCCTTAAAGGAAGGGGCCTATGATTTTTTTGAGAAGCCCTTTGATAACGATCGCGTGGCCTACGCGGTGCAGCGCTCCCTGGAGCGGACCGGCCTGTTGCGGGAGAACCTGCACCTGCATGAGAAATTCGAGGGCCGGGATCGTTTCCAGGGCTTTGTCGGCCGTTCTTCCCGGCTGCGGGAAGTTTTTGCCATTATCGAACGGGTGGCGGCCACCGACGTGACCGTGCTGATCCGCGGTGAATCCGGGACGGGCAAGGAACTCGCGGCCAAGGCCCTGCATGCCTTGAGCGACCGGGCGGCGCGGCGGCTGATTGCCGTGAACTGCCCGGCCCTGCCCGAGCAGATCCTCGAGAGCGAGCTGTTCGGGTATGTCAAGGGCGCCTTTACCGGCGCGACCCGGGACAAGAAAGGGCTCTTTATCGAGGCTGACGGGTCGACCATCCTGCTCGATGAGATCGGCGACCTGCCCCTTGCCCTGCAGACCAAGCTGTTGCGCGTCCTCCAGGAAAGGGAGGTGCAGCCCTTGGGCCAGAACCGGAGCATCGGGGTCGATGTCCGGGTGCTCGCCTCGACCAACCAGGATCTGGAGAGGAAGATCCGGGCCGGTCTTTTCCGCGAAGATCTGTTCTACCGGCTCAACGTAGTTACTCTCACCATGCCTTCTCTCCGGGGAGACCCGGACAATATCCCGGTCCTGGCCCATCATTTTCTCGCCGCCTATGGCCGCGATTACGGCCGGGGTGATCTCCTGCTCAGCGGCGAGGCCCTCAATTACCTGGTCCGGCGGCCTTGGCGGGGCAATGTCCGCGAACTCCAGAACGTGATCAAACGGGCCGTGCTGTTGGCTGTGGCCTCCACCATCGAAATTTCCGACCTGGCGGAAGCGGGAGACCGGGACGGACCGGCCGGTCCGGAGCCGGCCGAGGTCTCTCACCTTCCCTACAGTCAGGCCAAACAGGAGGTGGTGGCCGGGTTTTCCCGAACGTATCTGCTCCGCTCCCTTCGGCATAGCAACGGCAATGTCAGTGCCGCGGCCAGGGCCAGCGGTATGGGCCGTCCGGCCTTTCAGCGTCTTCTCAATCGTTATAATCTGGCGGCCCGGGATTTTCGCGGCGCCTGAAGCCTGAATCCGTTATCGGGCGCCCCGCAGGGCGGCGCGGTGAAGGTCTTGTCGGTTTTTTTTGTGTCCTTTTCGGGGCGCATCATAAAAGATGCAGTGCCTCATTATTGAGACGTTCCAGATCTGAAGTCCGGTCGTATTTCTCGTTGTTTTTCTGTCTTCTAACTTTATAATTATTTGAATTTGCTGTCATTTTTTTTCTGTGCCTGGCTGCCGCCTCCTGGCATTGAACTTGCTAGGACGAATACGGCCATGATGCGCTTCACCCGCCGTGGAGATTTTTTAACGCAAACAGGAGGGACAGGAATGACAGAGAAGAGGATTGTGTTTTTGGTAATGATCGCCGCGCTGCTGTTTGGCTGGCCGGGTCGCGGGTATGCCCTGGAGGCAAGTGTCTCCGCCCGGACGGTCAAGGCCGGCAGCCCGATCACGGTCAAAGGCCATATCGATCCTGGTCAGGATCTGTATGTGGTGGTTGCAACGGCAAAGCTTTTCAAGCCGGCGGATGCCGCCGGTGCCAAGGAAAAGGTCAAGCTCCAGAAAAAATTTGGTGATACTGCCATTCCGCCTAATTATTACGTGGTAACCAACCGGCCGGATACCCTGGCTACGCCGGAATTGTCCGCCAAGGGGCAGACGAGCGGCATATTCGCCTTTCCGCCCTTCAAGTACGAAGTGTGGGTCAACAAACTGAAGAAATGGACCGCCATTCCCGAAGCGGTCAGGGGCCTTCTGGGCTCGGTATCCACGGCGGACCAGTGGAAATTTCTTACCTATACCCATGAAAAGAAGTTCGGCATCAATACGATCAGTAAAGAGCGGCCCATCGGCGGCGGCAACGCCCGGATGGTGCTGACCGGTTACGCCACCCAGGCAGAGGCCTGGAACCGGGGAGTCTCCCTCAGCCTGGATAAAGCGAGCGGTGCCTTCAGTGTCACCATGACGCCCTACAAGAATATCGCCCCGCACACCAGGCTCGCCGTCTACGTGAACGGGAAGAAGATCGATACGGTCACTGTGGAGAAATCAGGATTTTTCTATGGAACCGCCAACACCTACATGAACCCCCTGGTCGTGACCCTGGGCGCTTTTATCATCGGCGTGCTGTTCGTGATCATGGGCGCGGCAGGCGGCCTGTTTACCGCAGCCTTCCAGATCACCATCCTCGGCACCAAGGGACCGCTGGGGGTCAATGCCGCCAATACCATCAAGCCGACCAACCTCTTCCTGACCCTATGTTCGCCGGTCACGGGGCTTATGAATTATTTCAAGGAAAAACGCTTTGCCTGGCCGGTAGCGCTTTTTTTTGCCGTCGGCATCCTGATCGGCGCATTCTGGCTCGGTCCGACTTACTCGGCCAAGTATCTGCCCATGAAGGCCTACAAGTTCTATCTTGGTTTTATCTGCCTGGTGATCGGCATAAAGCTCTTCTTTGAGAGCCTGCCGTCTTCCATTGAGAAGAAAAAGGCCATGAAGGCCATTGTCCAGAAATTCAACGCTGCAGCGAAAGAGGCCAAGAAATCAGGCAAGGCCATTGAGCTCGGCAGGGTCGAAATTAAGAAGTTCAACATTGTCAAGTTTGATTTGAAGTTCTGGGGTGAAACTTTTGTCGCCCGGCCCTTGGTTATGCTGTTCGGCGGTATCTTCATGGGGATGATCGCCTCATCGTTCGGTGTGGGCGGCGGCTTCATGTTCATGCCCTTCATGACCACGGCCATGGGCTATCCCATGTACCTGGCCGTACCTATCGCCCTGGCCGGCACCTTCGCCACCTCGTGCGGCGGCATTGCCAAGTACATCCTGATGGGTTATCAGCCCGACTGGCTGATGGCGGCCGGAATCGCGGTCGGCGCCATCGCCGGCGGCATGGTGGGTCCGAAGATCCAGAAGAAGCTGCCGGAGATTTTCCTGAAGCGGATGCTGGCCCTGGCCCTGATCATTGTTTTTCTCAAATACACCAGTATTATTCCGTGGCTGCGCTGATGAGGCGGCAGGGTTGAAACCATGTATATTATAGATATGATTACCGCCTTGCTGGGCTGGCTTTTTACCGGCCTGGTCAGCCCGTTTTTCAGCCTGCTTGGCCGGGGGCTTGAGCTGTTGCTGCTAAGGCCCATGGATCTGACCGGTCTGCCGGTGGCCGGCCAGGTTGCCGTGGTCGGTATGCTGGCCGGGCTGCTTTCCCTGTTTTTGCGGCGGCTGCTGCGGGTGGGCGAGCATGAAGATACTTTTATCGCCGCCTTTGCGGCCAAGAAAGAGCGGCAGAAGGATTTCGCCCTGCTGGACGACTGGAAGACTCGGGATCTTTTTTTCCGGGTCAGTGACCGTGACCTGGACGAGGATTTCAATACCTACCTGGCTCACCGTTTTGCCCTGCACGGCATTGTCTACCTGCTGCCCATTTTTTTCACCCTGTTCTGGCTCGATACGGTGTTTAGCTCGAAAGTGCTGATCAGCAGGGTAGGGGTGGCGGCGGTCATGCCGCTGCCTGCAAACAGCTATGGATTGACCGGGGTGCCGGTGGCGCTGGTATTTTTTATTTTTTACCTCCTGGTCCTGTTCGCGGCCGCCCGGCGCCGCATGCGGCGCCGGGGCAAAGAGACTGCCTGCCGCTGCCACCAGGCAGGTCAGCCTGATGGAGGGCCGGCGTAATGGCGAGGATTATGGCGCTTGATGACATTCTCGACGCGGTGATGTTGATCGAGAAGATCCTGACCAAGAAGGGTCACGAGGTGGCTGGCTTTACCGATGAGGAATAGGCGTTGCGTTATGTCAGTGAGTACCGGGGTGACTTGGCGGTCCTTGACATCAAGCTCGGGAAGATGAACGGTATTGAGGTCCTGACGGAGTTGAAAAGGATCGATCCGGCAATCGGGGCGGTGATGCTGACCGGCCATCCCACCGTGGCCGGCGCCCGGCAGGCCATGCGCCTGGGAGCGGGCGAGTACTGCGTCAAGCCGATTGACAAGGTGGCACAGTCCTGGAGCACTGTCCCCACGCTGTAAGCAATGATTAGCTGTAAGCAATGATCATGAATTCAATAAACAGACGGGGACTCGACCGGACCCGGAGGAGAACAGATTATGAAGAAATCGGTCTGGAGCATGTGTGGTATGTGCACTGTCCGCTGCCCGATCCGGGTTGAGACCGAGAATGACGAGGTCACCGGGATTGAGGGCAACCCATACCTGCTTGGCGGCGCCCTCTGCGCCAAGGGTTCGGCCGGCATCGCGCTGCTGAATGACCCGGAGCGGCCGCAGCAGCCTTTGATCCGCAAGGGCGGCCGGGGCGCCGGCCGCTGGGACAAGGTGAGCTGGGATACGGCCCTTGATTACGTGGCTGACAAATTGAAGAAAATTGTCGACAGCTACGGTCCGGAAAGCGTGATAATGAGCTGCCGTGGGGGCCCTTTTGCCGATATTGTCAAGGCCTTTATCCACGGCCTGGGTTCCCCCAACTTCACCAATCACGACAGCGCCTGCGGCCGTAACGCCCACCATGCCAGCCTCTCCCTCTATGGCGTGGGCCGGACCGGCTTTGCCTATGACATCAAGAAGACCAGGCACCTGATCCTGTTCGGCCGCAACATCCTGGCCTCGCTGCGGGTCGCGGAAGTAAACCAGGTTATGGACATGCTTGACTCGGGCGGCAGGCTGACCTATGTCGACGTCCGCCAGACCATGACCGGCATCAAGGCCAACCGTTTTTTCCAGGTCCGGCCCGGCACTGATTACGCCCTGGCCCTCGGCATGATCAACGAGGTGATCCGGGAAAAGGCCTATGACCAGGAGTTCATCGACCGCTATGTGAGCGATTTTGACGCCCTGGTCACCTTTGTCGAGCCGTATGATGCTGACTGGGCCGCCCGTGAGTGCGGCATCAAGGCGGAGCGGCTCCGGGAGTTTGTCCGGGAACTGGCCATCGACCGGCCGCAGGTGGTCTTTCATCCCGGCTGGATGACCTCCCGCTACCGGGATTCTTTTTACTCCAGCCGGGCGCTGCATATCCTCAACGTCCTGATGGGCAATATCGAGGTGGAGGGCGGCCAGATTTTCCCGAAAGGTCCTGCCGACTGCGGGGTCAAGGGGCTCCGTTCCCTTGACGGCCAGATCCCCAAGCCTGCGATTAAACGGGGCGACGGGGTGGGCTGGAAGTACAGCCATTTTGACAAGGGACCGGGTCTGTTTCACCTGTTCTATGATACCATGGTGACAGAAGATCCATACCCGATCAAGAGCCTGATTTGTGTGCGTCACGATCCTTTTTCCTGTTTTCCCGATCCGGCCGCGCAGAAGGAGGCCCTGGACAGGCTCGACCTGCTGGTTGCCATTGATACCCATTACAGCGAGTTTGGCTGGTACTGTGACGTGATTCTGCCAGAGTCCACCTATCTTGAGCGTGACAGCATGATCGCTACCCAGAAGGGGACCAAGCCCCGTTTTATCTGCCGTAACCCCGCGGTGGCACCCAGGTACGATACCCGGTCCCTGAGCGAGATTATCAAGGGGCTGGCCGACCGGGTCGGGATCGGTCACTATTTCCCCTATAATTCGACCGAGGAACTATGGGCCTGGCAGCTCGAACCTACCGGGGTCAAGATCGAGGATTTTGCCGAAAAGGGTTTTGTCGAACTCTGCCGGGAACCGATCATGTATGACCGGCAGAACCTTGACGGCAAGTTCAAGACCCCGTCCGGCAAGATCGAGATCATCAGCCGGAAACTGACCGAGGCCGGGCTGCCGTCGCTCAAGCCGTATGAAAGTCCGGAAAAACCTCCCAAGGGCAAGTTTCGGCTGGTCTTCGGCCGCTCAGCGGTCCATGCCCACGCGCACACCATCAACAACCCGCTGCTCCATGAGCTGATGCCGGAGAACACCCTGTGGATCAACAAACGGGCGGCCGCCAGGATGGGGGTGAAGGAGGGCGACTGGGTGGAGGTGAGCAGCAACGGCATGATCAATACCATCAAGGCCCATGTGACTGACTTTATCCATCAGGAAGCAGTGTACATGGTGCACGGTTTCGGCCGCCAGGTTCCCCTGCAGACCCGTTCATACCACGCCGGGGTGGGCGACCAGAAATTGATGAAGGGGATGCTCACGGAAATGGACCCGGCCGGCGGCGGCCTGTGTCTCTGTGAGTGCATGGTCACGGTGAAACGGAGTTCGAAAAATCCCAAAAGGATGGTGGAATTATGAACAAGTATACCCTCTACCTCAACTCCAAGCGCTGTATCGGCTGTCATGCCTGCGAGGTGCATTGCAAGACCAACAAACGGCTGCCAGTGGGGCCGATTCTCTGCGAGATCAGTCATGAACCGCTGAAGGCGGTACGGGGGGTGCCCAAAACCGAATTTCGGTTTCGCTCCTGTTTCCACTGCGAGGATCCCTACTGCGTGCCGGTCTGCCCCACCGGGGCCATGCAGAAGCGCGCCGACGGCATCGTCTTCGTGGACCAGAAGGTCTGCGTCGGCTGCATGGCCTGCGTCGGGGCCTGCCCATGGGGGGTTCCCCAGCCGAACCCCGATACCGGCAAGGTGGTGAAGTGCGATTACTGCATGGACCGGATCGACGCCGGTCTAAAGCCGGCCTGCGTGACCCGTTGTACCACCCATGCCTTGAAACTCGTGGCCTTGAAGGAGATCTGAGCAGAGAAAGGGGACCCTGGGCGGATTATTATTGTCATTCCACCATGTCATATTAGTGCCTTACACCTGAACTTATATCATAACAAACAAGATTTTTTTGCTACATTTTTAAAATAATTTCAAGGTGTAGGTTGGTGTTGAGCGATTATGCCCTTAATGTTGGATTTCGCTTCTTTCGTTGTAGATATCATAACATTCAGCTTA
>VAPK010039269.1_pt1 | contig 12489 bp, 10 predicted proteins | sample 3395031 | NCBI WGS metagenome assembly VAPK01 (sample SAMN08290443, study PRJNA428436) | hydrothermal vent metagenome | isolation source: Deep-sea hydrothermal vent chimney 1 | place: Pacific Ocean: Juan De Fuca Ridge | reverse complement strand
GCAGTGCAAAAGCCAGAATACGAACCATCATGCGTTCGTCGTTTTCTGATGGATGTCGGGCAATTGTAAGCGAATAAGTTTGATAGAGGTTTTGAGTAATATCTGAAACTTCTAATTCCAGTTTGAATATGGTCGATTTAAGAGCCATTGATTCTGTGGTGACCTGTACTGGCTGGTGTTTTAATGGATTGATTGCTAGTACTCCGTCAAGGTTATATTGACGGATATATGAAGTTGATAAGTAGCCATCTGCGTTGTTGCACTCGCTTACATTAGCCTGCTAGTGCTGCGCTTGTGCGCCTAGCAGCTGACTACTTCTAAACTCCCTAGACCCGCCAATACAACATTGAAAGACTACTAGGAGGCTGTCCGAGAATAGAAGCCGTAGCGAGGGAAAGTGGTTTTGAGTTCATTTTTTCGATTAAATGAGGCAAATACTTGCTGTATTGAACGAATTTAATCGAAAAAAGGGGCCAAAATCAGCTTTTTCGCAGTAGGCTTTCTATTCTCGGACAGCTTCCTAGGTAGTGGTTAAGCCATATCCAGCATCAATTCATTAAGCTTATGGACAAATCCAGCCGGGTCTTCAAGCTGTCCGCCTTCTGCAAGAATCGCTTGATCAAACAGGATGCTTGCCCAATCTCCAAATTGATCGCTATCCAGTTGTCCTTTCATACGCTCAACCAGTGGATGTGTTGCATTAATTTCTAGCGCTGGTTTGCTGGATGGCATTTCCTGTCCGGCTTGTTTGAGCAGATTTTGCATATACAATGCCATGTCCTGTTCATTCAGGACAATACAGGACGCTGAAGAGGTGAGTCGGTGCGATACACGCACATCTTCAACTTTGTCACCCAGCACATCTTTTAATTTGTCGATAATATCTTTTGCGTCCTCAGCGGCTTTTTCCTGTTCGGCCTTATCGTCTTCGTCATCCAGGCTACCCAGGTCTAGCTCGCCTTTGGCGATTGATTGTAGTTGTTTGCCATCAAATTCGGTTAAGCCGCTGACCAGCCATTCGTCAACCCGGTCAGTTAACAGCAATACTTCGATGCCTTTTTTACGGAAAATTTCCATGTGCGGGCTATTTTTTGCGGCTGCAAAGGTTTCAGCGGTGACATAGTAAATCTTGTCTTGTCCTTCTTTCATGCGCGCGACATAATCTTCCAATGACACGTTTTGTATTTCGCTGTCGGTTTCAGTACTTGAGAAACGCAACAGGTTGGCAATCTGTTCTTTATTGGCAAAATCCTCTGCGGGTCCTTCTTTGATTGCTTTGCCGAATTCGTTCCAGAAATTTTGGTATTTGTCCGTATCTTTTTTAGCCAGGTCTGCAAGCAGCTTTAACACTCTTTTTACCGATGCTTTGCGCATGCTGTCGATGGTGCTGTTCCCTTGCAGAATTTCGCGCGATATATTCAAAGGTAAATCGTTTGAATCAATTACGCCGCGTACAAAACGCAGATAGCGTGGCATTAAAGTATCTGCATCGTCCATGATAAACACGCGCTGTACATAGAGCTTGATACCATGTTGCTGATTCTGATCGTATAAATCAAAAGGTGCTTTACCAGGGAGATACAACAGCGAGATATATTCAAGATTACCTTCAACGCGATTATGACCCCAGGCTAGAGGCTCTTGCCAATCGTGTGAAATATGTTTGTAGAACTCTTTGTACTCGTCGTCTTTGATTTCATTTTTAGATCGAGTCCACAATGCACTTGCCTTGTTGACAACTTCCCATTCATCAGTTGGTTTGCCATCGTCATCAGCTTTGTGCATATTGATTGGCAGTGGAATGTGGTCTGAATATTTGGAAATGATACTGCGTAGGCGCCAGGAATCTGCGAATTCTTTTTCATCATCTTTGAGATGCAAAGTAATTTCAGTGCCATGCGTGTCTTTTTCAATGGTTTCCAGTGAATAGCCGGATTCTCCGGTTGATTCCCATTGCACACCTTCACTTTTGTCAACACCGGCACGACGTGTGATCAGTGTAACTTTGTCGGCGACTATAAATGAAGAATAAAATCCAACCCCAAACTGTCCGATCAGATTTGCATCTTTGGTTTGATCTCCAGTCAGTTTCTTTAAGAATTCCTGGGTTCCGGATTTGGCAATTGTGCCGATATTGTCAATGACTTCATCGCGGCTCATGCCGATACCATTGTCACGAATGGTGACAGTGTGGGTCTCTTTTTCATACTCAACTTCTATGCGAAGTTCAGAATCGCCTTCATATAAAGAATCGTCAGCAATTGCTTCAAAGCGTAATTTGTCGCAAGCATCGGAGCCGTTGGAAATCAGTTCGCGCAAAAATATTTCCTTGTTTGAGTACAAGGAATGGATCATCAAATGCAATAATTGATTAACCTCGGTTTGAAACTCCATGTCTTGCTTAGTGCTGGCATCACTCATTAATGTAAACCCTCTTTATTTTTGATTTGTGAGAAAGTATATGGGGACAAGGTTGCTCAACTTCAACCCTGAGCTTGATATTGAATTTATGTGCGAAAGACGGGCCAGATTCAACTAAGTGTGAATATTACCACTGACCTATTGTTATTCGATTGACTTTGTTATAGTTCTTCTCAAGTCGTTAAAAAAGACTACTGATTCAAATACCTGACAGTTTTATTGTCTATGCAGGTGAAAAAATGGAAGTCATCTCAACTCATTACGAGGGATGTTCTATAATTTTTGTAACTGCTCAGATTGCCTTCTATTTTGTTCAATAGCAAGGCGAAAGGGCAGAGTTTACAGGTGTAAATGAGCACTTTCAACGCGGCTATTGGACAAAATAGAAGGTAAGCTGAGTAGTTACTGATTTTTTTAAACTTTTCACAGACTAAATTAAGCATGATGAAAATGCGTACACAATCATTACTGTTATGGAATGTTTTCTCAGCAAACTTATAGAATAAACTATGTTATTGACTAATCAACAAATAAAGTTAGCAATCGCAATCGTGTTCTTGATTAGTTGCTCACTAGTGAATGCAGTGACAATTAAAGTGGATGACCAATGTACACTAGCAGATGCATTGCATGCCAGCATTCAAGACGTGAAAAGCGGGGCTTGTCAGGCAGGCTCAGGTATCGATACAATTGTTTTGCCAGCAAATGGTCATTACTTAATACCTGTTCTTGATAAAAGCAATCATGATTTTCCACCCATGAAAAGCAGAGTAATTTTTAAGGTTGTTCTTCACAACTGAGCCGGCATCATTATTAAGCCATGAACAGCAGTAGATTTAATACCAAACTTGTAGAATACCATTCCACCTGTTTTACAGCTGATAGAGTGCTCGTAGTTCTAAGTACTCGACCATAATGATTTAACGGTATTACTTGTCTTTTTTATCATCTTCAGCGTTGCATAGCTCACTATGCGCCTGTTTCTGCATCTTGAGTATGATAAACAATCCTGCGTAAAATTGTTAAAATAATGGTGGTCGAGTATTTACAATACACTGATGGGTTAAACCGGCGCGCAAATTTCAGGTTGGAAATTCTTTCGAAATCCTGTATTTTCAAGCCATGTCATTTAAGCAGCTGCAGTTAGTCGAACATCAAAAAAAGCTTTCAGCGTGTCAACTTTGCCAGAAAATGATTGGTCCGGTGATTATTGGTCAACCTGTGGTTTCTGAAATTCTACAGCTTGGTCAAGCTCCCGGCATCCATGAAGGCAAAGTTGGCAAGCCATTCGGCTGGACTGCGGGTAAAACATTATTTAAATGGTATCAAAGCATTGAGGTTGACGAGCAAACTGTCAGATCAAACGTCTACATGGCTGCCGTCTGCCGTTGTTTTCCGGGTAAGCACCCCAATCATGGGGATCGGGTTCCTGATAAAACTGAAATTAGTACTTGCTCAAGCTGGCTAAAAACAGAGGCTGAGCTATTACGTCCTAAATTGATCATTCCGGTCGGAAAACTTGCAATAGCACAGTTAATGAAAGTTGATAAATTAAAAGATGTTATCGGCAAGACACATCGACTTGATTTTTACAACATCCCAGTTGATGTGATTCCTCTCCCTCACCCTTCCGGTGCATCTACCTGGCATCATATGGAGCCTGGTAAAACACTTTTGCAGCAAGCGCTTGAAGAAATCAATAAGCACCCTTGCTGGAAAAAAATCAGTTCTAGAAAAATCTCACATTGATCGCAAACTTGTTTAAAATAGTTGCTGGCAACTCAAATCGACAATGAATCAATATTTTTTTGCTCATAATTCTGAGACCAAATAATGATCATTGATCCAGGAGGCTGTCCGAGAATAGAAAGCCTACTGCGGAAAAGCGGATTTTGGCCCCTTTATTCGATTAAATTCGTTCAATACAGCAAGTATTCGCCTCATTATAATCGAAACAATGGACTCAAAACCGCTTTCCCTTGCTACGACTTCTATTCACAGACAGCCTCCTGGTGAGATGCCCAGAAAACCATATTACTCAAGAGGAAACATCATGAATAGCGTTATTCGGTTTAAACAACTCATTCGCTTGTTATTAGTATTGATGATTAGCAGTTGGCTTGTATCGTGCGCATCGTCTGGTTCATCAACACCCAATCAATCTCAGACTGAAACAACTAGCTCTGAAGCACAACAAACTGCTAAACAGGTGGAAGAAGTTGTCCCTAAGACTAGCGTAAAAAATGGCAAGACTCTGGTGATTTTGCCGATTACATTCAAGTCAGGGATGAGTATAAATGATGTGATTCGCGACGAATGTAAGTTACCTGAAAAGTTATCTGGATTTGTTCGTGACAATGCTTTAAATCAATATGAAAATATCATTGTTGAAGGCACTGCCGGGCATCGAGGAGCGGATGTGCTCAGTATCCAAATCGTCAAGTTGCTGGCTCCTAAAGGTGGTGGTTGGAGTGGCCCAAAATTCGTTTCAATCGAAGGCACATTAAAACGTAATGGTCAAAAGATTGGTAGTTTTACCGGCAAACGGACTTCAATGGGTGGGGCATTTGGTGTATTTAAGGGTACTTGCGATATTCTTGGGCGTTGCACAAAAGCATTGGGAGTCGATATTACTGCCTGGCTACAGAAGCCGCTAAAGAATTCTAGTCTTGGCAAGTAAGAGTCTGTAAATGAATAAGTTACCTTTTTTGCATCCCAGCTTCTGACCATCTTCTGTCGATCTTCAATCACAAAATCCTCAACGTAGCACACTACGCCTGCGGTTTTGCTCAATCAGATCAACAGAGTCTAGCTTAAATCTGAGCGCAAAAAAGATGACTTATTCATCACCAGACCTTAACGATTTACGGAAATCAGCATGAAATAACTTGAATAGTTTGTATTTCATGTTCAGGCTGTTTATGGCTGATTTCCAATCTCAATATCCTCAACATGGCTATTTTACGTAACGATTATGATTGTTTGGGCAGGCACTAAATAGGTATATTCAGCAGCGCTACAAATCATGAATTCTACTACGCCTCATTCACTCGATAGCTGCGTGATAACTCCTCACCATAGTCCTGTGCTATGGCTCGTCGTTACGCTTTGCTCTTGAGCGAATGAGACTCATTAGCTTTTCGCGCTTTGTAGCGGTGCTGAGTATAAGCAAGGTTGGTGTGTTGATTACATGTACGCTTCTTACAAATCAAATCCTGATAATCAGTGACAATAAAGGAACATAATGGCAAACGAATTGATTGAAGAACTTAAAGAATTACTGATTGAAGGTCTTCATCTAGAAGAAATTGCTCCTGCAGATATTGATCCTCAAGCGCCTTTGTTTGGTGAAGGGCTTGGGCTGGATTCTATTGATGCGCTGGAGATCGGAGTGATGCTGGATCGTCAATACGGGATTAAAATCGTCTCTGATGACGAGAAAAATAATCAAATTTTTGAATCTCTTCAATCATTGGCAGATTTTGTTGCAGAAAAACGCAGTCAATAAGACTAGTAGTGCTACAACCTGTAAGTTCGGTCACTAATAAATTTAGTCATTCCCGAAGTCTTTTATCGGGAATCTATTACTGAGTATGGATTCCCGATAAAAGACTTCGGGAATGACGGACTATTAATCTGGTACGAACTTACGGGTTGTAGCACTAGGAGGCTGTCCGAGAATAGAGAGCCTACTGCGGAAAATCTGAATTTGGTCAGCCCCTATTAGATCAGGACCATTATTTTCGTTAAATAGCAGAACTATTCGCCTCAAATAATGAAAAAATCAACCTCAAACCAGCTTTTTTTCGCTACGGCTTCTATTCTCGGGCAGCCTCCCAGGGCTATTACGATTGCTGTTGTTTCAACGGTATTGGTGATTGCTTATCCATTTATCAGTTATTCACTACAACGTCATCACTATGGTGGTTTTTTGCCAATCGTGCTAGTTGTTATTCTGGGTTGGCGAGCCTATCGTAGTTCCAAAATGATTCAACGTTACAGTCTGATCGCAATTGGCTCGATGTTATTGGTGGGTTCCTTGTTGATGGGTACTGTGACCAGTCAGTTAGTCCCAGTGATTATTTATTCAGTACTGGTTTGGTTTTTTGCTCGTACATTGATGCATCCACCGTCGTTGATTGAACGCTTTGTACGCTTACAGTTTTCCGACATTCCTGTGGAAGTTCTCAATTATTGTCGCCAGTTAACTTTGGTGTGGACGCTTCTTTTTGCTAGCATAGTGATTGCTTCCCTGGTATTGATTGCGACTAAGCATGCTTGGTATTTAACCTTGTTGCATGGCGTGATTACCTGGTTGTTAATGGCAGTTTTGACAGTGATAGAACATATTTACCGTGTCAAACGCTTTCCTTTTATGAAAGGTCAAACACCATCAATGAAGGCAACCGTTCAATCTGCAATCAACAACAAGGATCAACTGTGGTAACACGCATCAAAATAACTGCTCTCACAGCGCTGATGTGTATTGCTTGTACATTAGTAACGGCTGAGACAATAACACCACAGCCGTCTCAATGGTCTGATCTGCTCATCCTTCAAAAAACAACATCATTTCGCTACCAGGAAACTCGTCATCTGGAATTATTGGATAGCCCTTGGCAGGGTGGTGGATTATTGCTTGCCTCCAAAGACGGCACGTTAGTCAAGTTACAAATGCGGCCAGAGCGCAAAATAATGGCGATTACTCCAGGTGAAATGATTTATTTTGATAGCGAAACTGAAGAACGCCGTCGATTGCCACTGAGTACACCCCATCCAATGACTCGCCAAGCGTTAATTTTTCAAGAATTATTGCAAGGGCGGTTGGATAGAATTAGCACTGATTATGACATCACATTCCAGAAAACGGCACCCGACTGGACGCTGACGCTAAAACCCAAGGCGACGCATGATAAACCCGTTTTTACAGAAATAGTCATGAAAGGCAGCGTCGATAGTGCAACACGTGATATTCACCTGACTGAAAACGGTGGTGATAGTAGTGATCTTGCCATGCAATTACTGGAAACCGGCCCACAGCTGGAATTTATGATTGAGCGTTTGTTGCGAGAAGCAATCGGTCAATAACGAGTGTCTATTTCTGATTCCAAGTCAGGTCGCCGCTACTTTTTTTATGGTTTGTTACTGTTATTAATCTGTGCGGTTTTCAAGCTGGTTAAAATAGAAACCAGTATGCCCGTGTTCTTTCAGGGTAACTCTAGCGATGCTGGTTTCATGCTGGTTGAAAACCTTCAAAGTAATCAATTTTCACGGCGTTATATTCTTGCGCTTAACGAGACCAGTGATGGCGCTGCTCAGTTATCCGTAATTACACAACAGCTGATTCAGCAACTTGAGCAACGTGATGACGTTGCTCGGGTCTGGCCCAGCAATCAACCGCCGATTGATTTTGAGCAGGTGTTTCAACACTATGCCCAACATGCGTCGCAAATATACAGCCTCAATCCAGAGCAGGATGCAGTTGTATTATTCGATGCGGATAGTTTTCCTCAACGTGCTGCCAAGTTAAAACAAGCATTGCTCAGTCCACAAGCCTATCTGGTTAAACCTGTAGCAGGCCACGACCCGTTACTGCTTACGTTTAACGCCTTCAAACACTGGCGCGATAAATTTCAACCGCAGCCAGATACACAGAGTCGTATTGCCCATTTGATGTTGCAAAGCCGACCACAAGCTTTTGATTTCGAGGCGCAACAGCAACTGCAAGTAGCTATTAACACGCTGTTTACTCAACTCAATCAACAACACGGCAATCGATTTGAATACCAGATGACAGGTGTTCCGGTGTTTGCAGTCGCCGCACAAAAAGAGATCAAAACGGATGTACAGAAAGTCACCATGCTCTCCAGTGTTAGTGTTGTTTTCGCTTTTTTACTGTTGTTACGCTCATTCAAGGCGCTGCACTGGACAGCGTTGATATTAATCAGCGCAATGGCGGTGGGTGCGCTGCTCACTACGCTGGTTTTTGGATCGACACACGCATTGACAATTGCCTTGGGTGCAACGCTGATTGGAGTCTGCATCGATTACCCTATTCATACCATGGTGCACAGTGCTGCCAGCACACCCCCTAATGCCTGGGCTGCTGTGCGGCGAATCTGGCCGAGCTTATTGCTTGGTGGACTGACGACCATGATTGGTTATTTAGCGCTGGCTTTTACTGGTTATCCAGGTTTTCAGCAAATTGCCGTATTTGCGCTCAGCGGCATCGCCAGCGCTTTACTGTTAACCCGTTACATTCTGCCTGCATTGCTGGAAAATACAGTGCTGCGTTACCCAAACTTACCCGGAATAAAGCAATGGTTAAACTATTGCATGCACTCACGAACCAGCTTGCGAGTAGTGATTGCGCTACTGGTTGTGGCAGCGATCAGCAGTTACCCGAGACTACAATGGTTGGATGATCTGGAAAAACTAAGTGGATCATCCATGCAGCAGCTAAAACAGATTGATCAATCAATCCGCGCACAAATAAGCACCATCGAGGCTGGGCGCGTGGTTTTGATTGAATCCGATACGCTGGAATCAGCGCTTCAAAAAGCCGAGCAAGCAACCCTCATCCTGCAACAATTACAACAGAATGGAGCGGTTGATGATTTTTATCCATTGTATCCCTGGCTGGTTTCGCAACAACTGCAACTGCGCAACCTGGATGTCTATCAACAACAGATCACGCCGCTTTATCAACAGCGCTGGCAAACAGCGCTGGCAACACAGGGATTATCGGTTTCCAAACTCGGCAATTTAAGCGTTGAAGAAGGTAAACAACTGGACGCAGAGCACATCCTGCAATCGCAGGTCAAGCAGCTGATTGCAGCGCAAATAATCAAAAAAACTGATCGCACAGCCTTGGTGATCTGGCTTGGTTCACATCAGCCAAAAATTGTCGCAGATGCAATGCAATCAGTGGATGGCGCTCGCTATATCAGTCAGCGTGACACTGTTAACACAATGGCGCAGCGTTACCGCACAACAGCTGTAAAAGCACTGAGTTTTGGACTACTAACAATCTTTATATTGTTAGTATTGCGTTACCGTAATCTGCTAACAGCATTCAACACATTACTGCCAGCGTTGTGTGCAATTATCTTTATTTTTGGATTGTGGAGTATTCTCAAACAACCCATCAGCTTCTTGCATTTAATTGGCTCATTACTGGCTGTCGCAATCTGTGTTGATTACGGCATATTCTATTCAGAAAACCGTTCAGGAAACCCGCTACTCACCTACCAGGCAATGGGTGCATCCATGCTCACCACGCTTGCCGCATTTGCATCATTGAGTATCTCCACCAATCCATTGCTGCAAACCCTTTCAGTTGCAGTCACATTAGGCGTTGGCATTGGGTTTTTGTTGTGTCCTGTGTTGATTAAGACTGGTGAGCAAAGTCATCAATTGCATGACCACGTGAGAAATTAGGGCCAAGGATCTGCTAACGATAGGAAACTGGTCGCGGATTTGGAAGAAGCGATTTAACTTAGATTGTGTATTGCCCTTTACCATGTTTAAGCAGAAATTAATTAGAACAGGCAGAGTGAGACAACGGTTACGCGTGAAGTCCATCTCATCAATACGGTGGCTTTTGATGAAGGCAGTACTATTAGGCGTTTCAGTTATAAGCTTATAGGCATTAGGAAATAAGGGTTGAGTAGATCATTGAGTGCCTCATGTTTTTGTTTGGTGAGTAATATTATACGTATTTTCAGTATGTTTTCTCTTAAGCTGAGTGACGCTGATTTGTGAGGGGCAGTTGGGTAACTGGCTGTCCTACCTTGATGAATCAAAAAATTTGTATTTAGCATTAAAGGGGTATACGGTTAGCTCCTCCACCCACTACATATTGTAATGTTGCTGGTCGTGGATTTGGTAATCAATAGTCCTATAAAACCATACTAATCGATAATTTAAGAGTATAATCTTCGACATTTTTCAACCCTATATATTGTACTAATAGGAGCTAACCGTATACCCCTTTAGCATTAATGGAGGAGAGAGCTTGTAAACATCAATAGGTAATACTACAATGGTATTGCATTTTTATTGGAGTTTAGTTTATGAGAGTAACTACAAAAGGGCAAGTCACAATACCCAGAAATATAAGAGAGGTTTTAGGCATCATTCCTGAAACTGAAATAGATTTTAGGGAAGATAATGGAAGGTTCTATATTGTTAAGATTGATGAGCCAGAGATAAAAGGCAAATTCAAAAAACTTCGAGGAATTGCTACAGCAAACATGTCAACTGACGAGATTATGAGTCTGACAAGAGAGTCTTGATGAATGGTGTTTTTGTTGATTCATGCATACTCCTAGATTTATTCACGGATGATTTTACTTGGGGTGGTTGGTCAGAAAATATACTTGACAGGTATAGTCAAACTAACACTTTATATATTAATTCAATTGTTTATACAGAAATTTCAATTGGCTTTACCAATATCGAGGAAGTCGAAAAGGCTATTTCTGCACTTGATATTAAAGTATTGGAAATGCCACGTGAAGCACTTTTTCTAACAGGAAAAGTATTTTTAAAATACAGAAAAAATAAAGGAACAAAAAACTCACCATTACCAGGTTTTTTTATAGGGGCACATGCCTCTGTATCAAAGTTAGATTTAATCACCAGAGATTCTGCAAAATATAAAACTTATTTTCCTCATGTTAAACTTATTCACTCTGATAATTTTTGAACATTTTATTGTTTCTCAGGGTAAAATCGTATTTGAAGGTAGTAAGATGTTTAGAATTGTTGGTTTAGCAAATGATTCTAACAATAACTTACTTGTGTCAAGTTAAATCCAGAACTTTAGAACTGACTGCAAGGTCATAAAATCAGTTAATATTACCCAGCGAGTGAGAGCAGAAAACCGCTCAATTCCTACCTGACAAGATTGGCCGACCTTGTCAGTAATGACCTGTGTGCATATCCAACAGGGTGTGTATGAAGCCAGGTGTAGTGAGTGCGTAGGCCGGTCACTGATTTCCGAAAATTGTATATTTGTGGTCGATAGGGATAGTACCGATAACCCGTGCTGGTACCGGGGAAAGCCGACAGCATTCAAAATTAGATTATCAAACACCATTAGAATTCGAACACGTTTTTTATAGGAATAGGGTCTAAACACGTGTCCGGGTTTATCAAACCATTACACTTCCAGAGTTTGGAAGAATTTATCCAGCTTTTGTTGTAAAGCGCCTTTAATCAAGTTCATCATAAACACGATGATGAGATGAAAAGGAAGGAGACGGTAGCGCGTGAAGGCTGCCTCGGAGAGGCTGTGTCGATTGACGAATTCTGGTGAGTTAATGGTTTTGGCTATTAGCTTATAAGTATTTTCAAGCGAGGGTCATATTCATGGTTTTAACTCCGTGCAATGTGATAAATCATAAAGTTATTATGCTATATTTCAATATGTTATGCTTAATTTAATGACATTGGCATGCAGGGTGCTGTGGAGAGAGTTGGAGAGAAACCAACTCTTACCTGATTAGTTGGTTTTACCAACAGCATGTTGATTGAATACATGTACAGTTAATTTTGATTATAAAATGGCCATTTTAACCACTTTTCTCTCGAGCTCAATATACCTTGCTTTTGTCATGCTTGGGCTAAAATAAAATTCTACGCCTCTGCGTAAGATACTGCAGTGGATTTCGAATCCAACTTGTTCACTTGGGTAAAGAACATAACCTTTCACTATGCGATTGAAAAAATGACAATGACTGTCCCACTTTGCATTAGTTGATACACCTTAAACATAAGTTGAATTTTACACGATAATATTTCGATAACTTATATTTGTGAAGACTACATTTTATTAACAGCTAACGCTGAGCGTCAGCTTGAGCGTTTTGTTGAGCGAAGCCGCTACCGCGGCAGAAAAATCCATTATTTCGAGTAAACTCCAAGTGTACTCACAATCGAGTATGTTAAATTTGGAGTTTACCATGAATACACACGAACAAGCCCATTTCGATCGGCTCTACGGTCTTCATCTGCGCACCTTGAAACTGCGTGGTCTGCGTGACGCGACGATTGATAGCTATG
>VAPK010996977.1_pt1 | contig 12490 bp, 13 predicted proteins | sample 3395031 | NCBI WGS metagenome assembly VAPK01 (sample SAMN08290443, study PRJNA428436) | hydrothermal vent metagenome | isolation source: Deep-sea hydrothermal vent chimney 1 | place: Pacific Ocean: Juan De Fuca Ridge | reverse complement strand
CTTGACACACGAATTCTGCGCCAAGTTAAACATCCAATATTTCAGCAACATACAACGAGTAAACAAATTTATCATAAAAATAAAATCAGGAAACTTCATTTGGAATATATTATATGAGATTTTGTTGATTTGACCTTTTTACGAGGCCATCAATGGTTGTATATACCAAAAATCAGATGATCTGCTTTGAAATAAAACCTCTTTTTCATCAACAAAAAAAGGACAGTATGAAAACTCCTTGTCCATCAGAAATGTAAAAAGATTAACGTCTTCGCATCCAGGCAGCGGGTTCGGTCAGCCCGGCGGCCAGGACATGTTTCGTCCGCCCAGAATGTGTACGTGAAGATGAAAAACCGTCTGGCCCGCCTGCTCTCCGTTATTCAAGACGGCGCGGAAGTGGTCGATTCCCTCCTGCTTGGCGATCCCGCAGCCGATCCGCATGATCCTGCCCATCAGTTGATCGTCTTTTGCGGACAGGGTCGCCGGGCTGCTGACATGTTTTTTCGGAATGACCAGGAAGTGGACGGGAGCCTGGGGCGCGATGTCCCGGAAGGCAAGGATTTCATCGTCTTCGTACAGTTTGTCCACCGGGATTTCTCCCCGGACGATTTTGCAGAACAGGCAGTTGGCCGACATAATTTTTCCCTCCCTGATTTTAATATTTCATTCGTTTGCAGGCCATGTGCATACGGCATAAGATGATCATGAGCGTAGCAAAAAGTTTAGAACAGGGCAAGGCCGGAGTTTCTCTGCGCTTAACCGTAAGAGCCGAGGCCTGCCTCGAAGGGGCGCCGGAGGGGCTGACGGCCGCTATCTGTCAAGAGCTGACCATCGTCAATCCTCAATATCAAGCGGCAAGACGATACAGCCGCTGGATCGGCAAACAGCTCAAGCCCAGGCTCTATTTCTTTCGCAAGTCGGGACCGCGGCTGTTTTTTCCGCGCGGTTTCGCGAACCAGGCCGTCCAGCTTTGCCAGCAGTTAACCGGCGTCGTCCCGGAACTGGTTGACGAGCGCCGGCGTCTTGACGAGATTGACCTCGGGTTCCAGGGGGCACTACGTTCCTATCAGCAGGAAGCCGTGGCGGCAGTGCTCCGGCACTCCTTCGGGGTGCTGGAGGCGGGCACCGGTTCGGGCAAGACGGTTATGGCCCTCAAGGTGCTGGCGGAGCGGCAGCAGCCGACCATGATTATTGTGCACACCAAGGAACTGCTGCACCAGTGGCGGGAGCGGATCGGCGAATTTCTGGGAATTGCAGCCGGGCAGGCCGGTGACGGTCGTTTTGACATCCGGCCGGTTACCGTGGCCATTGTCAATACGGCCCGTAAGCACCTGGACAGTCTGCCGCCGCAATTCGGTCAGCTTATCGTCGATGAATGTCACCGGGTCCCGGCCAGTCTGTTTACGGAGGTGGTCAGCGGTTTTGACTGTTATTACATGCTCGGTCTTTCCGCTACAGCCTTTCGCCGGGAAGACGGCATGACCCAGCTTATCTATACCTGCATGGGTGATCGGCTTTACACTGTCGATTCAAAGGTGCTGGCGGCAAGCGGGGACGTGGTTCGTCCCGAATTCGTGCAGAAGGAGACCGGCTTTACCTACGGTTTTCGCGGCGATTATGCCAAGCTGCTCAAGGCCCTGACCTCCGATGACGCGCGCAATTCCCTGGTGGCTGCCGATATCGCCGATATTGTTCACGCCGGGCACGCAGGGACGGTTCTGGTGGTATCCGACCGGGTGGCCCACTGCGAAGTCCTGGGGCGCAAACTTGAAGGGCAAGGGGTGAGCAGTGTTGTCCTCACCGGCCGGGTCCCGGCCGAGCAGCGGACCCGTATCGTCGAGGATGTACGGGAGGGGCGGGTCCTGGTCCTGATCGCCACCTTGCAGCTTATCGGCGAAGGTTTTGACTGTCCGGGGCTCAGCACCCTGGTCCTGGCCACGCCTATTAAGTTTGAAGGCCGTCTTTTGCAGGTTGTGGGCCGGGTCATGCGTCCGGCTGACGGTAAAAAGGCCCGGGTGGTCGATTATATTGACGGCCATATTCCCATTCTGAGCCGGTCGGCTGCGGCCCGCCGGCAGGTGCTTGGCAGGCTGTAGCCCCCTCGGTGTCTGCCAAAATATCTCCTTGCCTTTTTGCAGCCTTCCATGTATATTAAATAGTTTTTTATTGTTGATTTCATAAAAAAGTCATTTTGGTTGTCATCCCCGCTTTGATGCGGTGGTGAAGATTCAGACTTTTTACGAGACCATTTTGATTGATTTCTATTAGTTTCTTTACAGTGCGGTTCGCCGCGCTTTTTTTATTTGTAACTATTCAGGTGTGTTATGGATCGGCAGAAGATCAGGAATGTGGCCATTATCGCCCATGTTGACCACGGTAAAACCACGATGGTGGATCAGCTTTTCAAGCAGAGCGGCATGTTCCGCGATAATCAACAGGTGGCCGAGCGGCTTATGGACTCCATGGATCTGGAGCGGGAGCGCGGCATTACCATTGCCTCGAAAAACGGCTCCTACGCCTACTGCGATTACCGTATCAACATCATCGACACCCCGGGCCACGCGGATTTCGGCGGCCAGGTGGAGCGAGTGCTGCGGATGGCTGATGGGGCGCTGCTCCTGGTCGATGCCCAGGAAGGCCCCATGCCCCAGACCTTTTTTGTGGTCAAAAAAGCCTTGGCCGTGGGTCTGCCCATCCTGGTGGTGATCAACAAAATTGATAAAACCGGCGCTCGTTGTGACTGGGTCGTCGACCAGGTCTTTGACCTGCTGGTCCGTCTGAACGCCTCTGATGAGGTCCTGGATTTTCCGGTGGTTTACGCCTCGGCCAAGGAGGGCTATGCCGTCAGGGAGTTCGCCGATCCGGTTACGGCCGCAACCGGTATGACGGTTGTATCCGAGATGATTGTCAAGCATGTCCCACCGCCCTCCGGTGATCCCGCCGGCCCTCTGCAACTGCAGATCAACACCGTTGACTACTCGCCTTATCTGGGCCGTCTGGGCATAGGCAAGTTGCTCAACGGCAAAATCAGTTTAAATAACAATGTGGCGGTAGCCCGGCGCGACGGCTCTGTCAAGCCGGTCCGCATCTCCAAGATTTTCTGTTTCGGCGGCGACCGGAAGGTGCCGGTGGAATCCGCCTCTGCCGGTGATATCGTTGCGGTGGCAGGCATGGATGATGTGGCCGTGGGCGTTACCTTTATTGATCCCGATAATCCCCGACCTCTGCCGCTGATCGAGATCGACCCGCCGACCATCTCCATGAATTTTATTCCCAATGATTCGCCCTTTGCCGGGCAGGACGGCAAGTATGTCACTTCACGGCATCTCGAAGACCGGCTGAACCATGAAATAATTACCGATGTCGCCCTGCAGGTGGAGCAGCTGACCGACGCGGTCGGTTTCAGGGTATCGGGCCGCGGGGAGCTGCATCTCTCTATTTTAATCGAGAAGATGCGGCGTGAAAATTACGAATTCCAGGTAACCAGGCCCCAGGTAATCATGCGGGAGCAGGACGGCAAGACCATTGAGCCCTACGAGGAGCTTACCGTTGACGTCGATGAGCAGTTCCAGGGCGTGGTTATTGAAAAACTGGGGAAACTGAAGGGGATTCTCCTGGACCTGCAGCTGGAAAACCGAATGGCCCGTCTGAAGTTCAAGGTTCCGACCCGCGGCCTGCTCGGATATCGGTCCGAGTTTATGACCGATACCCGGGGGATGGGGGTGATGAACTATGTCTTTGCCGAGTGGGGTCCGTATGCCGGCGAGATCCAGCATCGGCAGAACGGGGTGATGATTGTCAAGGAAACCTGTACCACCGTAGCCTATGCCCTGTTTAACCTGCAGGAGCGCGGCAAGTTGTTTCTCGGTCCCGGCGTGCCTGTCTACCAGGGACAGATTATCGGCGATCATTGCCGTCCCGCAGACTTGGTGGTCAATCCGGCCAAGGGCAAAAAATTGACCAATATGCGGGCTTCCGGTTCGGACGAGGCGGTTATTTTAACCCCGTCCCTTGACATGAGTCTGGAGGATTGTATAGCATATATTAATGATGACGAGCTGATGGAGGTCACCCCGTCGGCTATCCGGCTGCGGAAAAGGAAAGGGGTCAAGATTCGGGCCTGATCCCCGCCCCGCAGTTGCCGTCGGCTGTCAGGTGATGAAAGAAGATGGTCTGAAATGAAAGAGCTGATCTTTATGGCGGTGGCACTGCTGGCCGGCATCGGCGCCTTTGCCCTGATCGTGAAAAAGTTTCACAGTGACTGTATCCCCTGACTGATGATATACAGCTCCCTCGGGGTGGGGATCATAGTCTATGTCTTGTTGAGTTACCTGTTTTGAGTTTCCTGTTCGCGGGGTCGCGTTCAGGGGCGTGCAAAAAAATAATTTTACCTTTTCCCGTCCCGATTCCGGGCCGTCTTCCGTCGATCCTCCCCGGTTGTATCTCCCGGGGTTACCGCTCTTGGTGAACGGTTACGCCTTTTATCTTTCCTGAAATTTTTTTTCTTTTTCCTGAAAATAATCATCAAGAATTTTCCGGTGGTCAAAGACCAGATCCGGGAGCGTGTCGCGGGTAAAAATCCGTGCCCGGACGGCATCATCCGAACCGCGCGGCCTGCCGCTGGCCCTGGCAATGAATACCGTTGAGGCGGTATGCTGCCTCTTATCACGATCCGGGTCGGAGTAGGTATGAAACTGCCGGACAAGCGTAACCTCCAGCCCGGTTTCCTCCAGGGCTTCCCGCGCCGCCGCCTTTTCAAACGACTCGCCGTAATCAACAAAGCCACCGGGAATGGCCCAGCCGTGCGGTGGGTTTTTTCGTTCGATGAGCATAATGCCGCCGTCAATTTCAATGATGATATCGACAGTAGGTACTGGGTTTTTATAGGCCTGTATCGGCTGATGACATTGTGGGCATCTCATGGTGTCTCCATAACGGGTCACAGGGGTGCGGCACTCTGCGTATTACTTGCACCTAAGGGGACCGCAACCCAAGTTATGCGGCTCGTAATTCATTTATGGTGCATTCCATGCACCATAAATTGGTGCGTAAAACGCACCCTACGCCTGCCTGATTTTCTTGTTTTTTATAACAGGAATTCAGGAGTAAGGCACTAACCCAACTTTGCGAGCGCAATATATATTTTCTCGTTAAATTAACCTATTAGCCGTTTTTAGGTGTGCAGTATGACACTACATTTGTTACTTTCCTTACAAAAAATCGTGGGGTTGGATAATTAGTGCGAGGATTTAATTAATGGTAGAATTTTACATGAAATTGTCAAGGGGAATTCGTCTATTGTTGAACTTCATGGCACTACAAATTGCCAGAAAAGCATATTTTACTGATATTCCGTTATTCTAGTTTTTTGGGCCAACGAAAAACTTTCGTTACAGAGGAGTTTGGGAATGAATCACAACAAGTTGGGCTAAACGAAAGATAGCAGGCTGGGATAACGAATATCTCGCAGAGCTTGTCTGGGGCTGAACATTCCATGCGTTTGCCCTGAGCAAGCACACTGTCGTCAGGTGCGTTGTCGTCTATTTCGTCCTGTTAGGCCTAGGTTCCATTGGCTGGGGTCTTTTGGTCTCTGGCCCGTTTTTGCTCTGATCCGGATTCCGCTCTGAGTCTTTTCCGCGTCCATCAGTGACAGACTCGTAAAAACTCTAAATCTTCATCACACCGTTATTTCCGCGCAGGAGAGAATCAAATAATATTAATGAATTATGGACCCCTGCCTCCGCGAGGATGACGAATAAAATGATTTTTTACTAGTCCATCATCAGTAGAGTTTCTGAAAAGCCGAGGCCTTGATCACGGCGACCACCTCGGCGCCTTCCCGGATATCAAGCTCGTGTACGGATTCCGGCACGATCTGGGAGATCAGGCGGCTGCCGTTGCAGGTCAGCTCCACCCCGATTTTGTTGCCGTCGCCGAAGATGGAGGTGACCCGGCAGGCCAGCAGGTTGCGGGCGCTGGTGGCTTCGGGATGGCCCTTGAAGAGGGTGATATCCTTGGCGCCCAGCTCAAAAAGATTGTCGCCGGCCATGCCCGGTTCGGTCAGGATCAGTTTATTCTCCCCCCAGCGATAGCGCCACAGGTTACCATGGGGACGCGGCTCAATCAGGGTCAGCAGGTTGGCGTAACCGCGGCCGCCGGTGACCAGATGCCGGCGCGCCAGATGCTCGGCCGGCAGGCGTTGCTGCAGGCTGCCTTTTTCGAATACCAGGACCTCGTCGGTCATCAGCTGCATCTCCTGGAGGGAATGACTGATGAAGAGCAGCGGCATGTCGAATTTGCTGAAGACTTTTTTGAGATAAGGGATGATCTGATATTTCAGATCCTGGTCCAGACCGGTCAGGGGCTCATCCATCAGGATGAGGCGCGGGCAGGCCAGCACGGTGCGCCCCAGGGCCACCCGCTGCTGCTCGCCGCCGGAAAGGCTGCTGATCCTGCGCTCCAGGAGGCTGCCCAGATTGAGGATCTCGATCAGGGCAGCGGGCGCGATTCTGCGCTCGGCCGCCGCCGTGCGCTGCCAGCCGTAGAGCAGATTGCGCCGGACATTCATGTGCGGGAAAAGATGGGCGTGTTGGAAAACCACGCCGATGCGGCGTTCCTCGGGCGGCAGGTTGATGCCCCGGGCATCGTCGAAAAGCGGCCGGTCGGCCAGGGTGATCCTGCCTCTGTCCGGCTTGAGGAGGCCGGCCAGCATGTGAACGATGGTCGATTTGCCGCTGCCGGAAGGCCCGAATATGCCGCAACGGTTTCCGCTCAGGTTGAAGTCGGCCTGTATCCTGAAGGTGCCGAAATTTTTGCGCACCGACACCTCGAGTTTCACCGGCCCGGATCCTGGCGTAATTTTCGGGATGCGGCTTCGTTCACCAGCAGCACCCCGAAGGAGAGCGCGATGGAGACCAGGCAGAGGGAAAGAGCCATGCTGTCGCCGCCCGGGGTGTTGGTATAGTCGTAGATCGCCAGCGGAATGGTCTGGGTGACCCCCGGGATATCACCGGCCAGAATGATGGTGGCGCCGAATTCGCCGAGGCTTCTGGCAAACATCAGGGTCATGCCGGCGAGTATCGCCCGGCTGGAAAGCGGCAGGATGATGGTGAACAGGGTATCCCACCAGCGCGCGCCAAGCGTTCGTGAGGCGTGGAGATAGCGTTCATCTATGTTTTCCATGCCGATGCGGATGGAGCGCACCAGCAGGGGGAAACCGATGACCGACGAGGCAATGATCGCGGCGGAGATGGTAAAGATGATCCTGATATGCATCGTCTTTAATATCTGCCCCAGCCAGCTCGACTGCCCGAGCAGCAGAAGCAGCAGGTAGCCGACCACCACCGGCGGCAGTACCAGCGGCAGGTTGATCAGTCCCTCGAAGAAGGCCTTGCCCGGCAGCCGGACAAAGACCATGCAATAGGCGACGCCAAGGCCAAAGGGCAGAGAGATGACCGTCGCGGTGCTGGCAACTTTGGCCGACAGCCAGATGGCCTGCATGTCCTGGGGAGGAAGGCTAAACATCTATCAATCACCTTGATTGTTTTTTTGGGTAAGAGTACCGCCGGTGAACTATCACGTTTTCTGGGCGGTCACTGATTGTGCGTTACTGCGGTCTTGAAGCCGTATTTTTCCAGAATTTTTATGGCGGCAGGGCTTGCCATGTAGGTGTAAAAAATCTTGGCGGCGCCATTGGCCTCCCCTGCTATGGTTAGGCCCAGGGGATAGGCAATCCGGTCATGCAGATGCGCCGGCACCCGGTAGAGAATCACGGCATTTTTCGCCAGCAGGGCATCTGTGCGATAGACAAGGGCCCCGGTTACCTCGCCCCTGTCGGCATAGATCAGGGCTTGCCGCACGTCCTTGGCCATGACCAGTTTGTCCATCTTCAGGAGCTTTTTATACACCCCGGCCGACCGCATGGCCTGTTCGGCATACTGTCCGGCAGGGACGCTGGCCGGGCTGCCGATGGCAATACGGTCGAACTTTAGCAGGTCGGCAAGGGAGGTAATCGGTGTCTTTGGCCGCCCGACGACCACGAGGGTGTTGTAGGCAAAAATGCGTACCGTCGCCGGTGCGATCTCTTTTTCCCGCACCAGGTAGTCCATCCACTCCGGATTGGCCGAGATAAAGAGATCGGCCGGCGCGCCCAGGGCGATCTGTTTGGCCAGCGAGCCGGAGGCGCCGAAATTGGGCAGAACGGTAATGCCGGGATGGTTGGCGTCAAAGGCGGCGGCCAAAGCCTTGAAGGCATCGGTCATGCTGGCCGCCACCGACAGCCTCACATCCGCGGCCCGGGCCGGTGATAGGTTCAGAAAGAACAGGGACAGCAACGGCAGCAAAATAATAAGACCTTTGGATTTCATTAGTTTTTTCCTCCTGTATCCGGAAAAAAGTCGGGATGCTCCGATATACCGGGGCCGGATTCAGGCCGCAACGACAATAACGCCTGCCGCCTGAGTGGTTAGCTGGTCGACATGAAATATATTATATAACACAAAAGCAAGAGTCGTGCCACTCTGACAAGCAAAATCCGCCCGAAATCTTTGGCCGGGATCGCTCCATAAGTTGACCGGTCGGCTGCCGGTGATTATCTGTTTTTTTTCGTCTAATAAGCACGTTAGTTCCTCAGGAGAGGAGAGTGTGGTCCTGGAGATGTTGTTCCGTGACCATTGGAGGGGGGAAATGGCTTTGGTGACAATTTTGTCGACAAGGTTGCATTATGGTGCGGTTCGGGACAAAAAAACCTCTTTATCTGGACGGAGCGCCCCGGAAATGCCTCTCTGTTGATCCTGCTCCGGAGGATGATACCCGTCAGGGCGGAATCCGCGCTATCGGGAATACGGATAGCCGGAAAAAAATACATTAAATTTACCTATTTGACATTGTTTTCTAACCTCTTTACTATTGGATTAATAGTGAGTGTTCAGCCGGAAACGAGATTCTTTTATGCGAGATCAACGGCCGCCATGGGGCGGCTAAATGTTCGCCACGTCGCTTCCCGCCCCTCACCGTATTCCGGCAATCCGGCAAGGACCGGTCCGCAGCCGCACCCTTTTATCCATCCGCTCATTTTTCGGCAAAAAAAGAGAGAGTATGGCGCCGGCGTGATTTAATGAGATGACCACCCTGCATGAAACATATCCTGTGCATTGGCACTTTGACGACGAGTTCGACGGCGGCGAGGAAACCTGCGGCCAGGTCATCATTAACCTGTATACCTATCTCAAGCCGGTGCGGCCGGGCAGCATGATCCTGATCATTTCCCGTGATCCCGCCGCCCGGATTGAATTCCCGGCCTGGTGCCGAATGACGAAGAACACACTGGTGGAGGTGGCACATCCGTACTACCTCGTTGAATATAAACCCGGGCTGAAAAAGGAGTAACCCATGGCAGGCACATTTTGCGTAACCATTACCCATTGCAGGACCGACGGTGATAAGGCAACCCTTGGTTTCGTTGTCGCGAACGCCGCCCTCGGCAGCGAAAAAGACACCATGATTTTTCTTAGTTCAGACGGCGTATACTGCGCCGCCAGGGGCGAGGCGGAGAAGATCAATGAAGGTGCTCCCTTTGCCCCGCTTGCCGAGCTGGTCAACAAGTTCGTCAATGCCGGCGGCAAGATATATGTATGTACCCCGTGCATGAAAAAACGAGGCATCCCGGAGGAGGACCTTATTGAGGGCGCGACTCCCGCCGGTGGAGCGGCCTTGGTGGAATGGCTTGCCAATGGTTCTCCGAGCGTCGCCTATTAAGAGCCCCTTCCGGCGTCGGGCTGTCCCGCCGGGCACCGATTTTCAGGACTTATTTTAAAGGGCACGACTGATGACTGATAACCGGATAGAAAATTTGACGCCGGACGTCATGTTCGACGGCGGCGATCTTGATTGCGGTTCCGGCCTGATTTTATTGATTCGGGAGAGCATGCTCAAGGTGCCGGCGGGGGGCATTCTGGAAATGCGCAGCAGCGAACCCACCGTGGCCGGTGACCTGCCGCCGTGGTGCCGCATGGTCGGGCATGAATACCTCGGCCGCATGGACGAAGATCGCTTTGTCCGTTATTTTGTGCGCCGGGGTGAAAAGGCGGCCGGGCAGGAAGAGAAAAACCTGCGGCAAGACAAGCAGCGGGCCAGGGAGTATGAGTGGCGGCTACGGACCCGTTCCACCGGGCACCTGAAGAGTACGGTGTACTGCCGGAATTTCTCCTGGAATGTCGGGCAGCCGGCCAGCTTCGAGGAAAAGGACGACTATCCCAGCTCGGTCGAATATCTCCTGGGGGCTCTGGGCGGAGCGCTGGCGACCGGCTATGCCATGGAATGCGCCAGGGATGGCCTGGAGATGGACGACATCGAGATCACCGTTCGGGGTAAACTGCATAACGTCCTCGTCCAGGTGGGGCTTGAGGAGGGTGACCCTTCGTTCTCCGCCATCGAACTCAAGTGCTTTGCCTCGACCTTTGATGACGAGGATGCGGCCCGGGCCGCCTGGGAAAGAACAGTGTCCCGGTCGCCCTTGGCCGCCACCCTGGCCAAGGCGGTCGAATTAAAAATCAAGTTCGGGATAGTCTGATCCTGGATTCGTTATCGGGCGGACCGGAGGGCGGTGCGGTGAAGACCGAAAGTGTGTTTATTTGGCAATAATGCAATAAGGGCCTGTAAGAAAATAACAAGAACATCTTGCATCTCATCTTCAGGCCATCTTTGGTTACAGTGCAATCGCAAAATATTTGACGTAGCCCAGCTACGCCTGCGGTTTCATTCAATTACCGTAACCAAATCTGATCCAAATATGAGCGCAATCTTGCCCATGTTATTTTCTTACAGGCCCTAAATTGCACATATTGCATGAAGTGTCGCCTCAAGCCGTCACGGATTCAAGGAGTATGATATGTTTACCACGACCCAGGTAGGAAGCTGGCCCAGATCGAAAACAATGCTCCGGACCCTCAGGGACCGGCGGCTTGGCAGGATATCGCGGGCCGAGTTCGATGCCGTTGCCGATGACGAAGTCCGCCGCACGGTCCGCATCCAGGAAGAGGCCGGCCTTGATATTGTAGTGGACGGTGAACACCGGCGGGACAACTTCTACTCTTTCATTACGGAAAAAGTTGCGGGCACGAAGCTTATGTCCCTGGCCGAAATGCTCGACGAGGTGGAGGACAAATCCGGTTTCGAGGAGATGCTCCATACCCTGGATGTCCCGGCCTCCGCCATTCGCAATCCCACCTGTGTCGGCAAGCTGTCGCGGCGGGAACCGCTGGCCGTCGATGATTTCCGTTTTGTTAAATCCCTGACCGGCAAACCGGTCAAAATCACCCTGCCGGGGCCCTACCTGCTGTCGCGCTCCATGTGGATTTCTAGTTACTCCAAAAAGGCGTATCGTAACCACCGGAAACTCGGCGCGGCAGTGGTGCGGATTTTGCGGGATGAACTTAAGGACCTGGCCGCAGCCGGCTGTGAATTTGTCCAGTTCGACGAGCCGGTGCTCACCGAGATTACCATGAGCGAGGAGTGCGGCCGGCGAACATTCATGTGAGCAACGCTTGCCACCCGCCGGGACGTGGGTGAAGAACTTCTGTACGCGGCAGAGCTCATCAACCGGGTAATTGAGGGCATTACCGGGCCGCGAATCGGGCTGCACATCTGCCGGGGCAACTGGAGTACCAGGGAGGAGGTTTTGCTCAGCGGCGATTATGCGCCTCTGCTGCCGGCCTTGACCAGGATGAATGTCGATCAGTTCGTCCTGGAATACGCAACTCCCCGGGCCGGCGACATCGAGGTCGTGGGCAAGGCCCTCAGCCACAAAGAGTTGGGGCTTGGCGTTGTCAACCCCCGGACCACGGAAGTCGAGTCTGTGGAGGCCATTGTGGCGCAGACCGAGAAGGCGCTGGCGTTTTATCCGGCCGAGCGGATATTCCTGAACACGGATTGCGGGTTCAGCTGCTTTGCCGACCGCGGGGTGAACGTAGAAGAAATTGCCGCCGCCAAGATTGCCAATATCGCCGCCGCCGCCGCTGTATTAAGGAAAAAATACGGTTAGCCCAACTTTTTGTGATTTATTCCCAAACTCCTCTGTAACGAAGGTTTTTCGTTGGCCCAAAAAAACTAGAATAACGGAATATTAGTAAAATATGCTTTTTTAGCAATTTGTAGTGCCATAAGGTTTAGCAATAGGCGAATTCCCCTTGACAATTTCATGTAACATTCTACCATTAATTAGATCATCGCACTAATTACCCAACCCCACGAAATTTTGTAAGGAAAGTAACAAATGTAGTGCCATGCTGCACACCTCAAACGGCTAATAGGTTAATTTAACGAGAAAATATATATTGCGCTCACAAAGTTGGGTTAAGTTTCATGCTTCGTTGTGAAAGCATTTCATGGGTTTTAGTGCCTTACTCCTGAACTTATATCATAAAAAACAGGTAAGCGTAGACTCCGAGATTTTTTTGCTGCATTTTTAAAATAATTTCAAGGTGTAGGTTGG
>VAPK010456496.1_pt1 | contig 12495 bp, 10 predicted proteins | sample 3395031 | NCBI WGS metagenome assembly VAPK01 (sample SAMN08290443, study PRJNA428436) | hydrothermal vent metagenome | isolation source: Deep-sea hydrothermal vent chimney 1 | place: Pacific Ocean: Juan De Fuca Ridge | reverse complement strand
GCGCGCTAACCGAGCTACGCTACATCCCGTTTTTATATAATTTATTACTAATTTATCTCTTGTCGGGATGATCACGCTTCAAGCGTGACGACCTCCACGCCATTGGCGTGGTACATCCCGAAATTGTTAGTGAAACTCAAATTAAGATAGCTTGAAAAGCGTATTTTAATTTGTTAGTTGAACCTGCCTACCGGCAAAGGCAGGCTAATCCCTCTCCCGATAGCCATCGGGATCAGCGGGAGCTCATTCTCACTACAAAAATCAAGAAAATTTCACTATTTAAAGAACTAAATTTATAATCAATTCAAAAGATCAATTTGTATTCGAGTAATCCTAAAATCCTTACAAATATAATTGGGTATTTTTTTTTAAGCAAGACAAACTTGTAATAATATAATTAAAGAATATATAATTTACATTGTCAAATAACAATTGCTCACTATTCAAAAGTATACGGAAAATCAAACAACTTTAAACTAAATTACTATCAGTTTGACAAGGAGTGAAATTCGCATGAGTATAAAACCCTTACGGTTTGATGTCTGGTGAAATAAGTCATGAGTTTATGCTTTTCGGACTCGAGGCTTCTAACCATAAAATATTTTGTTCGATCAAATTCTTTCTTTACCGTTAAGACCTACAACAAATGCACCTTCAAAGCCTTTAGTTCTTAACAGTTTCATATAATTTCTAGCTTGCTTAGGTGATTCAAAAATACCGGCGTAATATCTGTTAAATCCATCATCATATCTATGATTGAACAAATTAGTTAACTTGATAAATTTATTGGTTTGTACCTTGCCATGAAATGCTCCAACTTGCACTGTATAAACTTGATAGGAACCATCGAAATTGTAATTGATAATTATACCAGAGTTAGAAGTAAATCTATTATTATCTGAACTTAAAGAGTTGGAAATATTTTTTGAAACAAAGGTCACTTCATTCAATCCATTTTGAATAATTGAAAATTCAGACCGTCTGTTTAACTGATGTTGGAAACTATTACATGGATTTTGTTTGGTGCAATTTTCTGTCAATCGAGTTTCCCCAAAACCTTTTCCGGTGATTCTCTCTGTTGCGATTCCCTTTTCAAATAAATATTGCATGGTTGAATTGGCACGATTATCAGATAATTTTAAATTATAGGGTTCCTTACCTCTACTATCTGTATGAGATTGAATATCAATTTTAATTTGAGGATATTCGATCATAACCTCAGCTATCTTATCTAATTCAATTTTTGCATCATGCCTGATATTGTACTTATCATAATCAAAATAAATGGTATTTATATTGATGGTCTTATTGTTATTTTTAGCATCTAAATTTTCATTGGTAGGGTTTTCATTTACTTTTTCATTTGCCTGAGCAATTAAATCAGAATTTAATTTGGTTTGATCATCTTCTTCTGCCTCAGATACTGTTTCCGGATTGGAAGAATCGGCAATAGCCATATCTACTTGAGAAATAGTATCCTTATTAGAATCTGTAACAGAATTTTGATCAGCTCTTATTTTATTAACTTGATCCATATCTGCATGCATAATAACTTCCAACGGACCAACTTCAATATCGTTTACCGTTGATATCTCTATTTCACTTATTAAATAACCATATATATAACCTTTTAAAGTATAAGTAGTATTACAAACTGGTTCAAAACTAAATGATCCATCTATTACATTGGAGAGTACATTTTGCAATTCTATATTTTCTTCGTTAAACAGAACAATCTTAGCTTCCGGTATTATTTCAAGCGTCTCCATATCTCTAATAAAACCTGTAACGATTTGTTTACATTCAAAAAATATAGGTGGTGAAGCCGTAAATGAATAAATATCGTCATTTCCTTTTCCTCCTTTCCTATTGGAAGAGAAATATCCTTTATTATTAGAATCGTTTATGATATAGGCAAAATCATCCATGTTACTGTTAACAGGTCCTTCTAAATTTATTGGTTCAGCAACGGTTGAATCATAGATCTTACTTGCAAAAACATCCAACTCTCCATATCCGGGATAGCCATCAGATGAAAAATATAAAACATTATCATTGCTAATAAATGGAAACATTTCTCTTTCGACTGTATTAATGGTTGGGCCTAAATTTCTAGGTTCTCCAAAGTTTCCATCTTCGTATATGTCAACTACATAAATATCTGTTTTACCAATTGATTCTGGTCTGTCTGAAATAAAATACAATTGTGTATCATCTACATTCAATACCGGATGCCCCGACGAAAAATCATCTCCATTAAAAGGTAAAAGTTTAACATTATTCCAACTTCCGTTATTATCAATACTAGCTTTAAAAATTTGTAAAAAATTGGTGCTTTTTCTATATTTTCTTTTTCTTTTATTCACATATCTATTACCGGTAAAATATACGGTTTTCATATCTTTTGTAAAAGATACCATACCTTCATTATATTTTGTATTGATATCACCGGGCATTTTTTGTTTTTTTATAATCCTTCCATCTTCAGCTACTTCACCAATAAAAAGATCAAGAAAAGGTTGTTGGTGATTATCTCTTTCTTCTCTTGTAAATGTTAATCCTTGTTTTGGAGAAGCAAAAACAACTTTATTTTTACCATAAAATGCAGTTCCGAAATCTGAATAACTGGTATTGATTTTTACATTTTTAACGGTATAAACACCGGGAGAAGTTTGAGAGTATATAAGACCTGATATGAATATTAAAATTAGAATTAATAATTTTTTCATTTCTTAAGATTTATTATTTTTAGCTAGATTCCTTTTGTTAAAACAATTTATCTAAATATAATATTTTACAGAAATAAAACAAGAAAAAAAAATATAACTTATTAAAGAGTTATTCCCAATTTAATAATCTTAAATTAAGATGTTTTAATCACTTAAAATATAATTAAAATCAAATTTAAAATATTGCATATTTGAAATATATGGAATGTATAAAGCGTATTAGTTCAATTCAACTTTTAATACCCAGGAATATAAACAAGGTATTTCACTAATAGATAATTTCGGGATTTGTATTTTCAATTTATTATTTTCAATTATTTCAAATTCCAGAGTTTTATCGTATCCCAAAATATTTATTTTTTTTACCTTTTCATCTTTCAATAGATCAATTGTAATACTGTCTTCCCAACTAGAAAAGATACCATATAAAATTCCTTCTTTAGTAGTAAAATAAATTGTTTGATCTTTTGACCGTTGATTTGTTACAGATCGCTTTCTTGTTTTATATATACCTTCACCATTAACTTTAAGCCAGGATCCAATATCAATTAATCTTTGCTGCATGATAACAGGAATTCTCCCATCGGATGTTGGGCCAACATTTAATAGCAAGTTACCTCCTCTACTAACAATATCAATTAATTCTTGAATTAACTCCTTTGAACTATTGTAATCATCAATATTTTCTGCTCGGTTAAATCCATATGATCCACCAATGCCCCTGCTTTCTTCCCAGGGATGAAAAGTTTGGGAGTTTTTCATATCCTTGTATTCACTTGAAAAGTAATCTCCATGATTACCGGGCATATTTTTAGCAAATCTATCGTTAACTACCACCTCATTTTTAACCGATGATTCACTGTACAACCACGATAAAAATTCTTTTGTTTTAAAGTATTCTTCCGAACCGTCCCACTCACCGGCATCAGAGAAAATAAGTGATGGTTTGTATTGGCTTACCAACTCCTTTAACTGAGGTATTAAATGATTGTCAACATACTCATCTTCGGGTATTTTATACTTATCAATAAGATTTTTAGGTAGGTAATACCCGCTTTCGGTTCTATGGGTCCAACTACTTTCCCATTCAATAATTGAATAATACAAACCCATTTTAAGTCCTGCAGATTTAACCTCTTTCGTCAATTCTCCAACTAAATCTCTTTTCGGACCAACATCCAATGCGTTCCAACCTTTTTTATATTTGCTTTTTGTAGGCCACATACAAAATCCGTCATGGTGCTTAGTGGTAAGAACAACATATTTAGCCCCGGATCTTTTAAAAATATCTGCAAAAAATACAGGATCAAACAATTCGGCTTTAAACAGTGGAGCAAAGTCTCTGTACTCAAAATCAGCTCCGTAATTCTTATTGTGAAATTGTTCCCCGCCATTATCTTTATTGAACATTACTTTCGCGTAATACCATTCTGCATAGGATGCATATAAGCCCGGCTCCAATTTTCGCCAGGATGGAACCGAATAGACTCCCCAATGAATAAAAATTCCAAATTTTGCATCTTCAAACCATGAAGGAATAGGTCTGGAGTCAAGAGATTCCCAAGTGTTCTGATATTTCTGAGCAATAGACACCGAAATTTGTAATAGAAAAAGAGATAAAAATAATTTAGCTTTCATAATTGAGAGTTGTTATTTGTTAACTAAATAGCTTGAAAGGTCTTCTACTTTCTCACAGCCTATTTGTTCCATTACCTGTTTGAATTGTGTTTTTAGCATGGTAATGGTATGATCGCCACCATACTTACCCAGAGCAGCTACGCCATACATAAATGATCTTCCCATAAAAGTAAATTCTGCACCACTTGCTATAGACCTTGCAATATCAGGTCCCGATCTCATTCCACCATCCATCATCACTTTTATTTTCTTACTATATTTCTTAGCAATTCTTGTCAAGGGTTTAATTGTCGATTCACCGGCATCTAATTGACGCCCACCATGGTTAGACACAATTACTCCATCAATTCCAAGTTTAATTGCCTTTTCTGCATCCGCTTCGTTTACTACACCCTTTAGTACCAATTTACCTTTCCACTTATCTCTAATAGGCGCAATATTTTCTTCATACAATCTGCCCGAAAAGGTCTCGTCCATTTTTTTAGCAAGCTCTTGCATGTTTAATTTATCTGAAATATATGGTTCTAAAGTTTTGAAAACAGGTGACCCATGAATTAGAGTTTGAATTGCCCAACTCGGATTTCCTAAAATTTGAATCATATTATTAATAGACATTTTAGGAGGCATGGCCAAACCATTTCTAATATCTCGAGGTCTGTACCCAAATGTCGGAACGTCACAAAGAATTACAAGCACAGGGCATTCTGCTGCCTCTGCCCTATTTAAAATATCATTTCTAACCTTATCATCTGCAGGATTATAAAGCTGAAACCAAGCTCTTCCTTCAGTAATTTCACTAATTCTTTCAATGCTACTTGTAGTAACGGTACTTAGTATAAAAGGAATATTATGTTCGAAAGCCGATCTGGCTAAAATTTCGGCCGAATTAGGCCACATTAATCCTTGTAATCCTACAGGAGCAATTCCGAAAGGAGCATCGTAAACATGCCCAAATAATTCAGTTTTCATATTCGAGCCCTGATGTTTAATTAAGTAATTCGGAATAAGTTCTACCTTTCTGATTTCTGAAGTATTTTTATGTAAGTTTATATCTTCATTGCAACCTCCATCTAAATATTCAAAGGCAAATTTTGGTATTCTATTTTTGGCTTTGGCTCTTAAATCTTCAACAGAAGGATATTTTGAATTAAACTGGCTCTTCATTTCTAATTTTTCTTTATCTCGATACTGTGCATTGCATAATTTAAGCCCAGCGCATCGTATCTTTTTGTAAAATAATTTAATCTTTTATTAAAATCCTTCCATTCCCTCAATTCTTGAGAAGACCAAAGTACTTCAGACAATGCAGTCATTCTTGGCAGTATCATGTATTCTACTTGATTTTCATTTTTCATATATTCTGTCCAAACATTGCCTTGGGCACCCAAAATATATTTACTTTCTTCAACAGATAATTCTGAAGGTGTAGGTTCAAATGAATATACTTTTTCAAGGCTTAGAACTCTGTTGCTACCTGTGAGCCTTTCTTTTTTTTGTTCCTCTCCTCCCACTTGATAGTAATCAAAATAACAGTATTCGCCAGGTGTCATTATTACTCGATGGTTTTGTTTTGCCGCTGCAATCCCACCTTCTACTCCGCGCCATGACATTACTGTAGCATTTGGAGTGAGTCCGCCTTCTAAAATTTCATCCCATCCAATGATATCCTTTCCTTTTGAATTCAAAAACTGCTCTATTCTACCAATAAAATAGCTTTGTAAGCCATGCTCATCTTTCAAATTGTTTTTTTGAATCAGATCTTGAGCGTAAGCACTTTCTTTCCATTCTTTCTTTAACACTTCATCTCCACCGATATGAATATATTTTCCAGGAAATAGATCTATTACCTCAGTAAGTACATCCTCTAAAAATCCAAATGTTGCTTCTGTTGGAGAATATATCTCACTAAATATACCCCATCTTTTTGCAACTTCAAATGGACCTTTTGTATTACCAAATTCGGGGTAGGCTGCCAGAGCGGCTAAAGAATGTCCAGGGAGTTCAATTTCAGGAATAATGTTAACGTGCATCTTTTTTGCATAGGCTACAACATCTCTAATTTCGTCTTGGGTATAATATCCTCCATATTCTATATTATCATAAGAATAGGGTGCATTTTTTGTTCCTGCTAAACCAATTGCAGTACCTTTTCTAAAACCACCTATCTGTGTCAGTTTTGGATATTTCTGAATTTCTATTCTCCATCCCTGATCATCGGTAAGATGCCAATGAAAAGTATTCATTTTATGCAGGGCTAATAAGTCGATATATTTTATTATAAATTCTGTAGGGAAGAAATGTCGGCTAACGTCCAAATGCATCCCTCTATATACGTACCTTGGACTATCGAATATCTTTACTGCAGGGATAAACAAATTACTTAGTTTCATATTTCCTTTTTCAATAGTTGCAGGCATTAGTTGACGAAGCGTTTGAATACCATAAAAGACACCTTGGGTAGATTTTCCGGCAATTATTATTTTGTCGAAATTTACTTGTAAAGTATATCCTTCATCATTTTTAATACTGTCATTTAATTGTAAAAGAATAGTTCCTTTATCGGTTTTAGACCCCTGTTCGAATAGGATATCTTCACCAGTGGCATTTTGCAAAATCCCAGCTAAATAATTTCCCTCTTCCTGTAATTCTTTACTGCCAATAATTTTGGTATGGGAATTGACCATAAACCTTCCGTTATAAAAAGATAAGGAGTCTGGTTTCGGAATTATTTGATAATTATTTTCATAATTCACCCAAAATTTATTCTTATCCGTACAAGAAAAACTCAGTATGCATATTAATCCAAGAATTGTAAATCTTATCATTTTTCTTTGATCATTTTAATTATTTATTTGGTTTTTATCTCATAAATCTTCTCCATCAATTTCCATTTTTCGCCTTTTTCAGACCCTGGAAGGGGTTTTTGAAAATTGCTCATTAAATTTTCCCATTTCTGAACTTTTGAATTCTCTATATCTGATTTTATTTTTTTTTCAAAAGAAAAACTTTCGTTTACTTCTAGAATCATAAAAAGCCGATTTAAAACCTGATAGATTTCCATCGATTCAATTCCAGATTCTAAGATGCTCTCCTCAATCTCAGGCCATACATTTTGATGTAATTCTTTGTATTTTTCAATCGATTTCAGATCATCTTTCAAATCTAATACTAAGATATGTCTTTTCAATTTCTTCAAGTTTATTTATTAGTTAGGTAAATTATATTTTTTAAAAGTATTGTATCCGTAAAGAGCAACTACCAAAAAACATATCATGGGTAAAATGAACGAGAAATTTACTTCCGGAACTCCTAAAATTGTTGTGTCTGCATATCCTGAACCACCAAAATCAAGAATATATCCTTGCAATATCGGCATGAATGCACCTCCCACAATCGCCATAACTAAAAATGCAGATGCTGTTTTTGCATCATCTCCTAATTTGTAAAGTGCTATTCCGTAAATAGTTGGAAACATTAACGACATACAAAATGAAACTAACACCAAACTATAAAGACCACCCATGCCTTGAATAAAAATAGTACCCAAACAAAATATTACAGCTCCAAAAGATAAGATCATCAACAGTTTACCTGAATTTATAAATTTTAGCAAATAGGTAAACAAAAACCTCCCTAATAAAAATATACCCAAAGCCATATAGGCATAATTAACAGCTTCTTTATTATTTATTCCTAAATTCTCTGCGTACTGATAGATATAGGTCCAACACATAATTTGGGCTCCAACATAAAACATTTGTGCAATCACACCTCCAACAAATCTTTTATTTTTAAATATTCTCCTTATAGAATCTAACATCCCAACATGCTGTTGATTTTCTTTTTTATCGGGCATTTTTACAAAAGAAATAAGTACCAACATACAAATTACCAACAAGCCCAATCCGACATATGGATTCCTAATTACCAACAGATCTGAGGTTTTTACCACAGCCTTTGCAGTTTCCGATAAGCTTTCATAAATTGCATTTCCATCTGCGTCGAGGTCATCTGCTTGTAAAGCTGATAAAATAAAAGTTTGTGCTACAAACAAACCGGTTAAAGCACCTAGTGGATTAAATGCCTGTGCAAAATTCAATCGTTGCGTTGCCGTTCTTTCGTCGCCCATTGACATGATATACGGATTTGCAGTTGTTTCTAAAAAAGCCAATCCGAATGTTAAAATATATAGTGCAGCTAAAAAATAAAAATAATTTTCATAGGCTGCTGCGGGATAAAACAAAAGAGCCCCGGTTGCATATAAAATAAGACCCACTAAAATACCCACTTTATAAGAATATTTTTTTACCACAAAAGCTGCGGGAAGAGCCATAGTAAAATATCCTCCATAAAATGCGGCCTGAACCCAGGATGCCTGGGTATTATTTAATTCTAAAATTTTTTTAAATGCAGATACCATCGGGTTTGTTATATCATTTGCAAATCCCCATAAGGCAAAAAGTGAAGTAATTAAAATAAATGGAATAACTATTTTTTTAGAGACTACAGGTATTTTTTGCTTATTATTCAAATTAGTTGTAATGAATTTATTGATTAGTATTTATATATTTAAATCCTTAGACAGATCTGTCTAAATGTACATATCCACCATCAACATATAACAATTGACCGGTTGTATGGCTTGACCTGGCAGAAAGTAAAAAAGCAACAGTATTAGCTATTTCTGCTGCTGTTGTCATTCTATTTTCTAAAGGAATATTTTGATTTATTTCTTGTAATTTTTTTTCCGGATTTTCGAATGAGCGAATCCATTTTTTATACAAAGGCGTGTAACATTCGGCAACTATTACTGCATTTACTCTTATTCCATATTGTAATAGCTCAACCGCCCATTCTCTTGTCAAAGCATTACGAGCCCCATTTGCCGCAGCATATCCCGAAGTACCTCCCTGCCCTGTGACTGATACTTTAGATCCAATATTTACAATTGACCCCTTACTTTTTTTGAGCTCGGGTAATGCATATTGTGCCATTAAATAATAATGAACCAATGATCTGTGTAAGGATGCCATAAAGTCTTCATAATTACCATTTTCCAATCCAACACCATCATTAACACCTGCATTATTTACCAGTCCATCAATTCTACCAAATTCTTTAACAACCTGTTTTACTGCGCTCTCACATTCGGTAGGATGGGTCAATTCCGCGAAAGCGTAAGAAGCTTTACCTCCATTATCTACAATAGATTTAACCGCATTTAAAACATCGGGTTTGGTTCTACCAACTATAACAGGAATCGCTCTTTCCTCTGCCAATAATTTACAAATGCCATTGCCAATTCCTTTAGAACCCCCTGTAACGATAATAACTTTATTTGTAAGATTAAGATCCATTATATTCTATTTAATTCTCTAATTTATAAGCCTTTATTGTATTTTTAAAAAGTACCTTATCTATATCCTCCTGAGAAAAAGAACCTATATAATCGGTAACAATTTTAACTACCTCTGCATATTTTACAGATAAGGTGCACACGGGCCAATCAGACCCAAAGAGTACCCGGTTAACTCCAAATGATTCAAAAACAACATCTAAATAAGGCTTAAAATCATTCGGAATCCATTTTTCCCAGCTAGCTTCTGTAACCATTCCCGAAATTTTACAATAAACATTCCTACTTTTTGCTAAGTTAGTAATATCATTTTTCCAATCCTCTATTTCTTGTTCCTTGATTTTAGGTTTTGCCATATGGTTGAGAATAAAAACCTGATCGGGAAAATTATTTACCAATTTAATTGTATTCTTTAATTGATTGGGATAGATCAAAATTTCATAAACCAAATTAAACCCATTCAGCTTTGAGATTCCATTTTGAAAGGTATTATTCAAAATAAAATGATTTGCTTCACTCTGTAAGATATGGCGAACTCCTTTGAATTTTTTATTTTTACAAAAATATGTCAATCGCGATTCGAGATTAGGGCTCTTCAAATCTACCCAACCAATCACACCTTTTATAAAATCATGTTCATCTGCCAGTTTTAAAAGAAACGATGTTTCGTCTTCAGACTGATCTGCTTGAATTACTATACATCCATCAACTTTATTTTTTCGCAGAATTGGCTCCAGATCTGAAGGAAGAAAATCTCTTCGAAGTGTTTTCATAGATTCGTTGATCCAACTGTCTCTATCAGAGTTGTATTTCCAAAAATGTTGGTGACTATCTATTTTCATTTGAAATTTGCTAATTTGAAAATGCTCTCACCTTTTGTTTAGCGATTCCCAGACCTTCAATACCCAATTCAACAACATCTCCTGGGTTTAAATACCTTTGAGGATCCAAGCCCAACCCTACTCCAAACGGTGTCCCGGTTGAAATAATATCACCAGGTAATAAGGTCATATAATGACTAATATAGCTCACAACTTGCTGAATATTAAAAACAAAATCAGACGTATTACTATTTTGCATCATTTCTCCATTAAGTCTTAGCCAAAGGTCCAAATTATTTGGATTTGTTATCTCTTCTCTGGTTGCTATAAATGGACCCAAGGGAGCAAATGTATCACAGCTTTTCCCTTTTACCCACTGCCCTTCTTTTTCGAGCTGGAACTCCCTTTCGCTATAATCGTTGTGCAAAACATATCCTGCGATATGATCAAAGGCTTTGTCTTCACTTATATAAGATGCTTTTTTACCAATTACAACCGCCAATTCAACTTCCCAATCTGTTTTTGTACTATTTTTAGGAATAATTAAATCGTCATTAGGTCCTACAATTGCCGAAGTTGCTTTAAAGAATAAAACAGGCTCTTTCGGAATTGACATACCACTTTCGGTAGCGTGTTTCGCATAATTTAATCCAACACAAACAATTTTTGATGGCCTGCATAAGGGAGAACCCAGTCGTATATTTTTTTCTACAATCGGACATTTATTCTGATTCATCTTTAACCACGATCGCAATTCAGATATTCCATCTTTACCAAAGAATACTTCGTTATAATCTTTACCAAAAGCGCTAACATCCAATCGGGTGCCATCATTTAACAGAACCCCAGGTTTTTCATTTTCTATATCTCCAAATCGTATTAATTTCATTTGCTGTTTTTAATAAATTATTAGCCATTCAATTTAATATACCCTCCGTCAATTGGGTAATCTGTTCCTGTAATGAATTTGGCTTCATCTGAACATAAAAATAAGGCCAAATTGGCAACTTCTTCCGGTTCACCCATTCTTCCAATGGGTTGTATTTTTGACAAAGCTTCAAAAACCTCTTCCTCTTTTCCCGGGTAGTTCTTGGCAATAAAGTTATCTACAAATGGTGTATGCACTCTTGCCGGAGAAATACAGTTACACCTAATGCCATCATGAATATAATCTTTTGCAACAGAATAGGTCATGGTGAGAACAGCTCCTTTCGTCATTGAATAGGCAAAACGATCTGAAATTGCAACTGTGGCTACTATAGATGCCATATTTAAAATAACTGCCCCGTTTTTATTTTTCTTCATTTTCTTTATACAAGCGTACATACAATTGTAAACTCCTTTTATGTTTACATTGTACAATCTATCCAAATCATTTTCGTTGGTACCTTCTAGATTTCCAACATGAGCAATTCCAGCATTATTTACTAAAATATCAATATTATTATTTTCGGTAATTTTATGGATAACCGAAAATACCTCCCCCTGATTGGATATATCACATAGATAAAATTTGGCTTTTCCTCCTTGAGAGATTATATAATCCAAAGTCTTTTCAGCTTCATTTTGATTAACTTCAAGTATATTTACAAATGCGCCTTTTTGAGCAAATTTTATGGCAATAGCCTTACCAATACCACTTCCTCCTCCTGTTAGAACTACTGTTTTATTTTTTAAACTAAAATCAGACATATTATTATTTTAAATTAATTTCGATTATTGTATCAATTTGATCCTTTTTATTTTTTGGAATTTCCACAATTATCCCATAATCATTTTTTCTATATATTACTTTCTCTTTGCTATTGTAAAATTTCATCGATTTTATTTGCAGATGAAAATTTTCAATAAAAAACAGATTCTTTTCCTTATTTAAAATATGCAGATAAATTGTTTTGCCCAATTGCGTAATCGCCATATCGTTATTAGGGGCAATCGGACCAGCTTTGGT
>VAPK010370858.1_pt1 | contig 12499 bp, 9 predicted proteins | sample 3395031 | NCBI WGS metagenome assembly VAPK01 (sample SAMN08290443, study PRJNA428436) | hydrothermal vent metagenome | isolation source: Deep-sea hydrothermal vent chimney 1 | place: Pacific Ocean: Juan De Fuca Ridge | reverse complement strand
GACGGGTTTGCAGATTTAAAATACGTTTATGCAGCTGCCAAAGAGATCGCAAAACATCTCACTGGATATACCGTCATTGTTGACAAATCAACCGTACCCGTTGGGACTGCTAGAAATGTTGAACGCATTATACGCGAAGAAAACCCGGATGCAGACTTTGATATGGCATCCAACCCCGAATTTTTGCGTGAAGGAGCTGCCTTATCTGACTTCATGCGACCTGATCGCGTCGTTATTGGTGTGGAAAGTGATCGTGCAGAAGCACTATTAAGAGAGCTATACCGTCCAATCAACCTCATTGAAGCACCCATTCTTGTCACAGACCTAGAGAGTGCGGAGTTAACCAAGTATGCAGCCAATGCATTTTTGGCAACTAAAATAAGTTTCATCAACGAAATATCCACACTTTGCGAGGCAGTAGGCGCTGACGTACATGCAGTCGCGAAAGGCATGGGCTTAGATGGCCGTATTGGTCGAAAATTCCTGCATGCAGGCCCTGGTTATGGCGGATCATGTTTCCCAAAAGACACACAAGCATTGGCGCGGATAGCCCAGGAAAATGGGGTTTCTTGTCGTATCGTCGAAGCAGTCATCGAAGTCAATGCAGCCCAAAAAGCACGCATGATCAAAAAAATTCGCCAGGCATTAGGCGGAAACGAATCAGGCAAAACCATTGCAGTCTTGGGTCTAACCTTCAAACCAGAAACGGATGATATGCGTGATGCACCAGCGCTGTCTATCTTGCCAGCACTGATAGAAAAAGGTGCAATTGTTAGAGCCCACGACCCTCAGGGTATGCAAGAAGCCAAGCATCTACTTCCCGAAACCGTACATTACTGTGACGATATATTATCAACAGTAGAAGGTGCCGATGCAGTTGTACTAATGACTGAGTGGAATGCGTATCGAGCAATGAAACTAGCCAATATCAAACAAAAAATGTCGGGCAACGTGTTTATTGACCTAAGGAATGTTTATGAACAAGAACAAATGCAAAAAGCAGGATTTAATTATGTATGTGTAGGTCGAAGCGCTCAATAGTCGCTGCCCAACCAAACATTAGCAACTATTAAGTTATGGATTAACATTTTCTGAAAGCACGATTCATTAAAAATAACATTTATTTCTACAACCAAAATTCACACACATTGATTAACATAAAAAATCGTAAACCATGATGCGAAATTTACTATCAAGCGATTCTGAAAAATAATAATATTTATATAATGAAACTAAATGATCGGATACTTCATGGTGGCGCATGGGAAGGAGCTTCAATAGCATCACAAGCCATCCTTCAATTTGTTGTCCTTGCAGTACTAGCAAGAAATCTTGAAGCAGAAGCTTTCGGTACAGTTGCTTTAGCAAATATATTTATGGCTTTTGCATTATTATTTTCCGAGATAGGTGTCGGACCAGCAATCGTACAGAAAAAGAATTTGTGCAAAGAACATATCAGCACCGGTTTTGCTATTACTCTTTTACTTGGCATCATATTCACGGCTTTAACGTGGCTGTTATCTCCGACAATAGCAAATTATTTTGACAACGACCAGCTTATACCAATATTGCACTTATTGAGCCTGACATTTATAATCAGGAGCACTGGAATTATATCCGCATCACTTCTACAACGCGAATTCCAGTTTAAGAAATTAATGGTGATCAACTTTACTTCGTCTACAATTGGATATGCTACCGTAGGCATTGTACTCGCTCTACACGGATATGGTGTCTTTTCACTTGTGCTGGCAATGTTGGGACAGGAGTTAATACGTGCAGTTTTATTGACATCATTGCGTCCACATACTTTTCTACCAACAATTAGCTCAAAACATATCTACGAATTAGTGAATTTTGGAGCAGGACTAACACTAGCCCGTCTTTTTAATTATTTTGCATTGCAAGGAGATCGGTTTATTATCGCAAAGTTTTTAGGAACGACAACCTTGGGATACTATCACATAGCGTTTCAAATAATGCTACTACCATCTCGCTACATAGGAGATGTCTTTGATAAAGTGTTGTTTACGGCTCTGTCCAGCATACAAGATGAAAAAGACCGAGTAAGTAATATTTTCAATCATACAAGCTCAATAGCAAATTTACTCGTATTACCTTTGTCAGTAATACTCATAGCAAACGCTGAGAAGTTAGTCTTAGTAGTTGTAGGCGCAGACTGGTTGCAAATTGTATCACCACTTCAGATTATGTTGCTAGGAGCTGGATTTCGTGTCAATACCCGTTTATCAGATGCGCTAATGAGAGCAACAGGAGCAGTCTATTACAATGCCGTAGTAAAATTAATATATGCAATAGCAATTATATGTAGTTGCTTTATAGGTAAGGAATATCAAATGGTTGGTATCGCATGGGCTGTACTTTTAGCCGTTATCATTCATTATTCACTTGTTTTATTCTACTGCTTCAAATATGTAAATACAAGCTTTAGTAAATATCTAAAAAGCATTGCTCCAGGTCTTTTCTATGCTATTTTATCCTATTTAGTATCAAAATCATCAATTGAGATGTTGGGGCATTTTGAATTAAGTGCTTATATTTCACTTTTATTGTCTATTCTTGTAACAATTTCAGCAATAATGATAACTGCATTATTATTCCCAAAGTCTCTCGGAAATAGTGGAATCTGGCTATATAGAACGATGCATAACCGACTGACTCAATCGTCTTAACTTAATCTATTTATTATTAATCTATATAAATATGTCAAATATTAACTTTACAGATAAAATAATTTTAGCTGTATACTTAGAGACAATGGCTAGACGAATGTCATGAATTCATAGATATGCACTAATTTAAGCATTTATCCCGATGCAACAACAACTAGATAAGAGAAGCCTACAAATTGTGTGCGCACTGAATTTGTTGAATCTCCAAACACAATGAAAACAACACACGCACTTAAAAAACAACTCCATTTGATTTATAGTTGATTATTAATATAATATTGAAAAACATATTATATATACGAATACTCGCTAGCAACACTTCAGAAGGCGCTGATTATATATCCCAACAACAGCCAATCATATTTTATATGTTATCTAGATATTTATAATTTGTTATATAGAAACAACGCAGCACAAATATATTCCTATATTAATTAGCTAGAACATAATGCCATTCACACCTTATCTAAATTTTAACAATATCACAACATGATTATAATTTTAATTTTAATTGCACGTTAAATAGAACCACAAATCTATTAGCAGCCACACCAATGTAGTGCAATATAATGTGGTTTTATGTTACAATATAATCACTAATCTTATTTGATTAGCAAAATCATGCATTTTAAATGCTAGGAGTCGCCAGAATATGGAAAGTTACAGGGGTTCGCATAAAAACAAAGGTCATGATTATGACATGATGTTTTATGACAATCCGTACAGAAAAATGATATGGAGAATAGAAAAGAGCATATTAACAAGCACCCTAAACAAGCATCTCAGCAACACAAAGAAGATAGATTACCTTGATTTTGCCTGCGGAACGGGACGTGTATTAGAGCATATGGAATCAGTTGTTGATAATGCAAATGGCATTGATGTCTCTAGCGCAATGCTTGAAATCGCCAGAAAAAAAGCCACAAAAGCAACAGTTATAGAAGGCGATCTTACATTAGAAAATATTTTTGATAATAATTCGTTCGATGTAATTACAGCATTTCGTTTCTTCCCAAATGCTGAACCTGCATTGAGAAATGAAGCATTAAACGCCCTTAAAAATCTTTTAAGAACCGACGGCATCCTTATCTTCAACAACCATAGGAACTTGTCAAGCCTGACAAACAGGTTTGCACGCCTGCTAAAGCGTGGTGGCAATGAAGGCATGACTGAAAATGACACGCAAACAATGTTACATGAAAACAATCTTATCGTAGTAGATGTTTACCATATCGGAGTACTCCCAAGCACCGAGAATCACATGCTATTTCCATCCAAACTTTTTTATTTAATTGAAAAAATAGCATCAAAAATAGGCATACTGAGCAGCGTATCACAACACTTAATATACGTCTGCAAAATAAATAGATCTTGATTGGCTGGCAAACGACACACAAATCACATGCATAAAGAAACGACAAGCGACATTAGATCAAAACCATGGTGTGATTTACAGATATTAGAACGCAAAGTAGTTAAAAAACAAGATAAAAATCTAGCAAGTACAGAAATAGCGAAAACAAAGCGCGGCGCATTAATCGGTCAGAACACCCAACTCTACCGAGTCCCTGAAATTATAAAAATATCAGATGATGGCTACGCAATCGAGTTCGAAAGAATCCACGGATTAATGTCAGTATCAGAATACATCAAGTCACATACAGAAGCGCATTGGTTGCTCGAAACAATTGGAAAATCACTAGGTGAAATACATCGCAACTTGAAATTGCCCACCAATTTATCAAGGTACGTTGACAGCCAGTTCCTTTATACAGACAAAGATACGTATATATACCTGCACGGAGACTTCAACACTATTAATGTGCAAGTTATTAGTGACACAAAAGAACTTGTTATATTAGACTGGGCTACATCACACATTTTTGATAAATCATCAACAATCGGACCATTCTATCTCGATTTGTTTTTTTTTATTCACACATTATTTTTTGGTCGAATTACAGATCGATTTCTATGTTCAACCAAAAGAACAGTGCTTCTGGCCGATGCTTTCATAACCGGCTATTTCTCATCAAGCATGCATCAGTATAATTCACGAGAGATAGTTGAAGTTTTTGGCATTTATTATAGACTTATGTATGATCGTCATGCGAAAGAAAAAGGACAACTCAGGTTTGCCTTATATAAGTCAAATTTTAAAGTTTTCAGACAATACATTGAGGCATTGTGATCATTGATTATTAATGAGCAGCAGCTCAGTACATAAAGGTTAAACACACATGCTATCAAAAACACTTACACTTAACAAAAAATCAAAGCTATTCTCAATTCTTATGGCACTATATGCCAATAGTGGAATTGCAGGCACCCTCTATGTTGATGTAAGCGGAGATGATAACGCTCCAGGAACATCATCAGAGCCATTTAGATCAATACAGCAAGCTGTAAAGAATATTAAACCCGGTGATACTATAATTGTTCGTGACGGCGAATACCTAGATACCGACAATAACGACTGGGTTCTAAGAATACATCAAGCCGGAACTGCCTCCAAATGGATAACGATAAAGTCTGAAAATAGGTATGGAGCAAAATTAATTGGTCACAACACAACAGGGTATGGTGTGGCATTTTTACCAAGCTCCCAGTATATTCGATTTGAAGGGTTTGAAGTAACTGGCATGCGCATGGCTGGCTTATGGGGATATAAAGCCAAAAACATCAAGATAAGTAACAATCACATCCATCATAACACCAATGTACTGATCAAGGATTGTAGTGATGGCCACGGTAGAGTTGGAATATTCACAAACATGTTTACAGAAAACTTTGTAATCAATGGAAACCTTATACATGATAACGGAAGAATTCCCACACCTGCATGCGACAAATTGCCCCTCGCACTAAACCACAATTACAGACATGATCATGCCATGTATTTACAAGGAAAATACCACCTTGTGTACAATAATGTTATACACAGCCACCCTGCCGGATATTCTGTTAAAATTGACGGTCATTTTGGTGCAGCAGAAATTACAAAATATCCGTACACGCATGTGATAATTAACAATACGTTTGGACGATTAACAAGAAAGGATTCAGAAGCAGGTGGAGTAATAAGGATATTTAACAACAGAACTGTAGTTGATGGTTTTGGCTCCACATTGAACCCAAAACCTTTGATTCAGAATAATATTTTTTATAATCCAGGGGGACCTGGTTCAGATACAGCCATTCGAATAACTAGAGGCAGCAATAGTAGTGTCTCAGGCACTATCGTAAAGGGTAATGCAACAACAAGCAAATACATATATAGCGAAAACCTAGGGCCTGACATTACAAAAAATGTATCCGCATCCAATAATCTTACTTCAACAGAGCTTCCACTACAAAGCCCAGAGCTACATGACTATAATTACATAAAAAACTGCCCTACTGTTGAATACTTTCATCATCTGAAGCTAGAATTCGATATAAAAACATATGATGCACACTATGTTAGTGAAGAATTCATTGGAGCAATAAATAATAATGAATAAAAAGAATACACTAACATTTATTGGTGACGTTTATTTGCCAAATGCATACAAATCATCGGTTGATCTCGATAACTATATTGTAAACCTTGAGTACCCAATAACAAAACATAATATTGGCGCACACGGTAAGATAAATTTAAAAGCAGACACCAATCACATAAAGCAGACATTCTCAGAGCATCCACTTGCTGTCTGTCTTGCCAACAATCATATTTTAGATTACGGCATTACCGGATACAGTGATACTATTAATTCGCTTGACAATAACAATATTAAATATTTTGGATGTGGAAGCACATCTAACAATTATAACAATCCTTTTATATTTGAACTCAGCGGCATCAAAGTGGCTTTGCTTGGCTATGCATGCAAAACCACATCACCGGCACTGCCAGTTGATGACATTGGCATTAGCTTGATTGAAAATGATCGTATTGTAGAAGATATATGTTATGCAAAGTCTATATCTGTTGATAGAATCATAGTAAATCTGCACTGGGGAGCAGAAGAGATAGCCGCTCCAAAGCCATCAGATGTTTATCTTGCAAGAAGCATAATTGATGCTGGTGCCGATCTAATAATAGGTCATCATTCTCATTGCATACAGTCACATGAAAAATACAAAGGAAAATATATATTTTACGGCCTTGGAAACGGCATCTTTCCTGATCTTAATGTTGATTTTAATTTTAACGAGAACACCCGGCTGTCTGAAGGAAAATATGTAAAAAAACAAAGGCCATGGAACAAAACGTCGTTAATGGTTAAATACAACATCACAACGGAAAAAGTGCTCATCGAAAAACTACATTTCACTGGACAAGAACTTACCCATAAGCGTGGTTTTATACTCAGCAAACAAAGAACAGAACCTAGCGATTCAAAACTTTCATTTATAGAAGCAAGATATAGTTTAGTATCCCGGCTGTGCATCTTCAGGGTTATGATCACAAACTACCTTGCTAACCCAAAGTTTATTACATACAAACACATTAAGCTAGTATGGAATCAACTTATAGGCTCCTGTGTTTAAAACACTGCGATAGAAAATGATAGTATTTATTCATAAAATCGCAATATTATCATTTACTATAGCAGTTATTGGATTTTCCTACAACGAACAGTATACTTACATACCAAAAGTATCGGGTTTCGTTTTGATTGCATTATATTTATATTATTTACTTAACAAACACAGGCAGAGACATACCACAAGAGAAGCATATATAATTAGCATGTGGTTATTTTTATCTACTATATCATGCATGCTTTCACTCGATCTTGATATAGCCACGGCAAAACTATATACGTTATTGCAGCTATTTCCTGTTATATTCTCATTATATATACTTATTGCCACCAGTAGACTAGCAACATACGCCATTTCTGTTATTATCATTATAACTTTTATAGTATCAGTTCCGACTTACATTCATCCCGAACAATATTCGCTTATGGGAAGAGCCATGGCGACGTTTAACAACCCGAATTTATATGGGTATATCCTTTTGGTCAGCATTATCTCATGTGTAAGACTTGGATTGTCTTCTTCTCACATAACAATATCAATATTTTGTATTTGTGCATGTATGTTTTTTACTTACATGTTGATTGAAACAGCATCTAGAAAAGCTTTTATATCACTTTTTATATCTCTATTCATGCTTAGTTACATGCATATTCGCACAAGCCCTAAAAACAACAGAATAATTAGCATTATCACTATAATTATATTTACATCTGTAATAGTTACAACTTCAATTACATTGCTTAATAAATCCTCTAAAGGCTACAGGATAAATAACCTACTTACTGCCATTACTAGCAAAAACATTGATAAAGCTGAAGGAAGCGATCGTGGTCGCCTTACATTATACCAAACTGGGTTTAAGTCGTTACTTAGAAACCCACTAGGTATTGGATTAGACAATTTTCGAAATCTCAAAATTCAACAAGCCAATCAGAACAAAATAGGCACATATTCACACTCTAATTATATTGAAGTAGCTGTAAGCACTGGATTTCTTGGTTTTATTGTGTATTACTCGTTTTATGCTTCAATTTTACATCGCTTATATTCTTTAAGAAAAATCAAACTATCAAGAAATGATCAATCTCTTTATGATATTAGTTTATGCTTGATAATTCTAACTTTGATTTACGATTTTGCAATGGTATCTTACTATGAAAAAATTACTTGGCTGGTTCTAGCGATTACATATGCAATCTCTACTATTCTAGAAAACAACATTAGATCAAGGCACCCTCACTAAAATGCAATGCACCGCTATTAAAATAGCTATACACCACAGAAAAGGCAGTTTCTCTGATAAATGGATTGAATATTGCAAAGAGCATAATCTTGAATATGCATTGATTAACTGTTTTGACAACAGCATCGTTTCAAATTTACAAGAATTTGATGCTCTATTGTGGAACTTTGAACTCGGCTTATCCAAAGAGTCCTTATTTGCTAAAAATATCCTTATTTCATTAGAACAAAGTGGACTAAAAGTATTCCCTAATTTTAATACATGCTGGCATTATGACGATAAAATTAGCCAGAAATATCTACTCGAATCTATTTGCAACTATACAATTCCAACTTATATTTTCTACGATCTTGAGAGTGCAAATGAGTGGATAACAAACACATCTTTTCCAAAAGTTTTTAAATTATCCAAAGGAGCCGGATCAAGCAATGTAATGCTTGTGAAGACTCAAATGCAGGCTATGAAATTAGCTAAAAAAGCTTTTGGTTCTGGATTTAGTCATTTCGGACTTTTTAAGGATACATCTAATAGGCTACAAAAACTAAAACAAAAGAAAGATTATCTTCGAATGTTAAAACGTCTGCCATCAACTTTACGTAACATTCACGCGTATAAACTAGCTACTGGTAAAGAAAAAAACTACCTCTATTTTCAGGATTTCATACCAAACAATTCCTTCGATACGAGGGTTACCGTTATTGGTGAGAGAGCATTTGCATTTCGCAGATTTGTACGCGACAATGATTTTAGAGCATCTGGAAGTGGTAGAGTTGATTACTCGCCAGATGATATCAGCCTTGACTGTGTACAAATAGCATTTCAAATATCTAAGCGTTTAAAAACTCAATCAATTGCCTGTGATTTTGTAAGAAACTCAGATAAAGATCAAAAACTGATTGAAGTTAGCTACTCATTCGACCCTAGTTGTGTATACAACTGCCCTGGTTACTGGAGTTCTCACGACTTAAAGTGGAATTCATGCCATATATGGCCTCAAGATGCTATTATTCACGATCTCATCAATACAATTCACATATCGAATCAATAAGAGAATATTTCGTTGAAAAAACATAAAATATTACTATTTATAGATTCACTTGTTTCCGGTGGAGCACAAAGACAAATACTACTGTTAGCTAATGAACTAGCTATTTCTGGCTATGTTGTTACGCTACTTACTTATCATGATATAGATGATCTTGAATACATGCTCAATACTGACATTGAGCATGTGTGCATATCTAAGAATGGCAGAGGCATAATAGTATTTTTGATTGAAATTTATAATTTTATTGTCAAGTTAAACCCAATTGCTATAATTGCATATTTGCATACTCCAGCTTTAATAACCAGACTTATTGGTAGATTCGCTGGAGTAAATAAAATTATCACATCTGAGCGCAATCTTGATTTAGAAATATTAAGCATAAGATATATATTAGAAAGATTAACATATAAACTATCAAGTACTATCGTCACAAATTCATTCAGCATAAGAGATAAGCTTATAAACATCCTTCCATGCTCTGAATCAAAAGTCGAAGTCATATACAATGCAGTCGACCTAATTGAATATTCCCCTATGACGCCATCAGATAAGTTCGCTATTCGGCATAGCCACAGTATATCTGAAAATGATTTTGTTTTTATGCTACCAGGGAGAATAGTTCAGCAGAAAAATCACCTTGCATTAATCCAAGCAGCAAAAATGATTGCTGAAAAATACCCATTTATACTTGTGTTCGTAGGAAATGAAATTGATCAAAAAATAAAGCATAGATTGTTGTCCGAAATGGAAGGTTCAATATTGAAAAATCGAGTGCTATTTTTAGGGCAGCAAAAAAATATGCGGGAAATGTACTGTCTCGCAGATGTGGTCGTACTGCCATCACTTTGGGAAGGATTACCTAATGTAATCATTGAGGCAATGGCTTGTGAAAGACCTATCATTGCAAGTAATGTTTCTGATAATGATAAAATAGTTAATAATAATTGCGGTTATATTGTTGAGCCAGACAACATTACAAACCTAATGGAAGCAATGGTGTTAATGTTAACTAAAAATCGTATGAATCTACATGAAATGGGTAATAACTGCCGAAATATTATTAGTAAACTATGTTCAAAAAAGACGTTTACAGATCGGTATATTCAAATTATTGAGGAAGCTTAAATACCTTGTCAGGAGTGAAAAATGTTCATCTGTGAAAAACTATTCAGACTATCGGCGTGGTTGGGATGTAATGGCATTCCTATTTTCCCTACAGTCATTGATTATTTTAATCGACTAGCATTCTCATGCTGGCTACCGGGCTCTGTAAAAGCAGGGAACAACCTTGTTTTGGGTTATGGAGGCTTAGGTATAGTAATACATGCAGATACTCAATTAGGAAATAACGTACATGTTGATCAACATGTCACCATAGGTGGTAATTGCACTGAATATGGTACACCAGTAATAGGAGATGATGTTTATATAGGTGCCGGAGCAAAAATACTTGGACCTATAACTATCGGCAGCAACGTGGTAGTTGGAGCGAATTCTGTTGTTGTGCAAAACGTTGAAAATGGTTGTGTAGTTGTTGGTGCACCAGCAAGAACCATCAAATCAAATATCAAGTTAAATACATATATATATCACCTAAGTAATCCTGATTACACAACAAACTCAGATATCTTTGAGGATTAATAATTATTAAGCGATTAATTTTAAATCGGTTTATTTTCTTATGATAAGGCTATAAGATATTCAGGATGTTCTACACAAACATATCAATTCAAGAACAATATTTTTATTCTTATTCATTTTATTAATAATCACTTCTTAAAACATAAACCCATTTAGTTTCATACGTAATCAGGAATCAATAACTTATGTGCGGTATAGTTGGTTGTTTGGGAAACATCACTCAGGACATTGAATTTGAAACACTTGTTAATATCATGCATCATAGAGGACCTGATGCGCACGGTAGTATTGATCTAGAAAACGGAAGACTTCAACTTGGGCATGTCAGACTTGCAATACTTGATCTAAACAACCGATCTAACCAGCCACTACGCAGCAACTGCGGCAACTACATATTAGTATTTAACGGTGAAATATATAACTTTAAAATGCTTCGCGAACTACTCTCAAAGAAAGGATATACATTCAAAACACAATCAGATACAGAAGTACTATTATACTGGCTGATAGATAATGGTGCGTCAGGTATCAATAAACTCGATGGTATGTTTGCGTTTTGCTTCTATGATCGCAAAGCAAATAAACTGTTGTTAGCGAGAGACCACATCGGCGAGAAGCCGCTCTATTATGCTATCGAGAATAACAACTTCGCTTTTTCTTCAGAGATTAAATTACTTACAAAACTATCATGGGTTGATCAAAGGCTGCATTTAGAGGCACTAAAAAATTATTTACATTTTTTATATACAGCACCTCCGCATACATTATATGCAGGTGTAAAAGAGCTACCACCTGGACACTATCTTGTCATAGATACAGATGATATTCAGTTAGAAATCTCGTCCTACTTCAACTTGGTCGATCATCTGGCACACCAACCTGAAATCCATTCTGCCAGACACGATAGTGAACTCTTTAAAAAAGAATTTTCTCAAACAATTGATTCTCGACTTATTTCAGATGTTCCTGTTGGAATGTACCTCAGTGCTGGCCTTGACTCAAATGCAATAGTCGCACAAGCAAAGTCCGCACATAGCACTAACTTCTGTACTTATACAATAAGTTATGCAAACGACAATGAGGCAAATGAATATGACGAGAGTCAAGGAGCACGTGATTGTGCGAATTATTACGGTGTAACAAATCGGTCTATTGAACTCGATCTTAGTATTGATTTTCTTTCCATGGTTAAAAAATCGAATGATATATTCGGACAGCCATTTGGCAATGCTACTTGCCTTGTGGCAGAACAACTTGCCTCTGTAGTTTCAAAAAGTCATAAGGTATGCTTGATTGGTGATGGGGGTGATGAATTACTAGCAGGCTATCCGCGATATAAAG
>VAPK011123841.1_pt1 | contig 12504 bp, 9 predicted proteins | sample 3395031 | NCBI WGS metagenome assembly VAPK01 (sample SAMN08290443, study PRJNA428436) | hydrothermal vent metagenome | isolation source: Deep-sea hydrothermal vent chimney 1 | place: Pacific Ocean: Juan De Fuca Ridge | reverse complement strand
GTAATTTGCTGGATTTTTTCTTCTCCAGCTCGAGCCTCATCTTCCGAAACCATTTTTTCCTTTAATGCTTCTTTAATTTCTGAATTTGCATCACGTCGAATATTTCTAATGGCTACTCTACCTTGCTCGGCTTCATTTTTTACGACTTTAACTAAATCTCGACGACGTTCCTCAGTCAAAGGAGGTAATGGAATACGAATAACAAGACCTTGTGTCGCAGGATTCAGCCCTAAATCAGAAGCCATAATCGCTTTTTCAATAGCGCCGATCATATCCCTTTCCCAAGGCGAAACTTTTAAAGTGCGAGAATCTTCAACAGAAACATTTGCCACTTGTGACAACGCAGTATCGACACCATAATACGAAACAGTTACCTGATCCAGCAAGCTGGGATGAGCACGTCCTGTTCTTATTTTTGTAAATGCTTTTTGTAACGCATCTACACTTTTACCCATTCTAACTGATGCATCCTGTTGTATATCGTTAATCATTTGTTAATCCTGTTCAGCCTTTTTCAATTAGAGTTCCTAAATCTTCACCCTGCATAAGACGCATAACAGCACCTTTTTCGAAAATATTCATCACCCGCATTGGCAAATCGTTATCCCTACACAAAACCAAGGCAGTTGTATCCATTACGTTTAATCGTTGATCTAATGCTTCATCATACGTTAATCTTGAATAAAATTTTGCGTTTTTGTCCTTCATTGGATCAGCCGAATAAACTCCCTTTACTTTCGTTGCTTTTATCATTAGCTCGGCATTAATTTCAATAGCTCTTAGGCTGGCGGCCGAATCTGTAGTAAAAAAAGGATTTCCTGTTCCGGCAGCAAAAATAACAACACGTCCCTTTTCAAGATGGCGAACCGCTTTCCGTTTAATGTAATCTTCACAAACCTGATTAATTTTCAAAGCCGTCATCACTCTAACTTGTTGACCAAGATTTTCAAGCGCATCTTGCATAGCCAGAGCATTAATAACGGTTGCTAGCATACCCATTTGATCGCTTGTTACTCGATCCATTCCTTCGGAAGCCTTTTCTGCTCCTCGCAAAATATTCCCACCACCAATTACTAATCCTACTTCTATTCCTTCATCACATAATTCTTTTACTTCAGTTGCAAGACGACGAACAATATTTGCATCAATACTTTCTCCTTTTTCACTCATTAAGGCTTCACCACTTAACTTGAGTAAAATTCGCTTACATATCATTTGAGCCATATTTCAATACCCTAAAAGGAACTTAAATTATAAGAAAGTATTTAATAATTTGCATAGGATCGAACATTCAATAATATTCGAATCTCGCCCCCTACTTTTCTGAAAAGAACAAACATCCCATGCAAAAAAACCCGGTGTAAACCGGGTTTTTTATCAGGCTTTCGCCTGCGCCATCACTTCTGTAGCAAAATCGACTTCTTCCTTTTCAATCCCTTCACCGACTTCATACCTTGTAAAACGAATAACTGAATTATCTTTGGATTTTGCTAACTCAGCAATTGTCATTTTGTCGTCCTTAATAAAAGACTGACCTTCAAGGGTAATTTCAGACAAGAATTTTTTAATTCTTCCAGCAATCATTTTCTCAACAATTTCAGGTTTTTTACCACTTTCTAAAGCTTGAGCAGTAAAAATATCCTTTTCTTTCTGTACAATTGCATCATCGACCTGATCTGCTGAAACACAAACTGGATTACTTGCTGCAATATGCATTGCAATATCTTTACCCAATTCAGCATCTGTTTTAGCTGTCTCGACAATAGCAGCAATTTTACCACCATGTAAATAACTAGCAGCTCCACCAGCAACATTTGAATATTTGGTAAATCGTCTTACTGTAATATTTTCCCCGACTTTGGCAATTAATGCCCGCCGAGTTGTTTCTACAGACTCACCATTCGCCAAGACCATGTCGAGTAATTGCTCATCATTTTCTACAGTTGAGGTTAGTAATGCATCTACAATCTCTTTAACAAACCCTTTAAAATCATCACCTTTTACAACAAAGTCTGTTTCACTATTAATTTCTAACATAACAACAGATTTACCATCATCACTAGCTTTAAGAGCTATAACACCTTCAGCAGCAACTCGCCCTGCTTTTTTGTCTGCTTTGGCTAATCCTGATTTACGCATATTCTCAATAGCCAATTCCATATCGCCATTTGCTTCAACTAAACTTTTTTTGCACTCCATCATACCTGAGCCCGTTCTTTCACGTAACTCCTTAACCATTCCCGCGGTAATACTCATTTTTTTCTAAACCTCAAATTCTTAACTAACAAAACGTCCCCATAGTACTCGTACTATGGGGACGTTAAAATAACCTATATGTCTAAGCCTATCTAGCTTATATTAAACTGCTAGAAGCCTACTTTTCTTTAACTTCTTTTGTTTCAGCTTCCGAAGCATCTACTTTAGCATCTACTTCTTCAACAAAATCCTCTGGTTTTGCTGATGCTGCTAAACCTGCTGATTTGGCCTCTAAAACTGCAGCAGAGGCGCTTTGACAATACAATTTAATTGCTCGAATTGAATCATCATTTCCTGGAATCACGTAATCAATTCCGACGGGTGAATTATTTGAATCAACAACACCAATGATAGGAATTCCTAATTTTATTGCTTCATTGACTGCATTTTTTTCATAGCCTACATCCAAAACAAAAAGAACATCCGGTGTACCTCGCATATCTTTAATTCCACCAAGACTACGCTCAAGTTTTTCCATTTCGCGTTCCATGCCTAGCGCTTCTTTCTTATTGAACTTCTGATACATACTGCCATCAGCTTTCATAGCTTCAAGTTCTTTTAATCGATTAATTGATTTTTTAATCGTTTTAAAATTAGTTAACATCCCACCTAACCAGCGATGATTAACGTATGGCATTCCACAGCGTTTAGCTTCTTCTGCTACTGTTTTACCTGCAGCTTTTTTTGTCCCTACAAATAAAATAGTCCCCTTATTTGCCGTCATTTGACCCAGGTAATTCATTGCATCATTAAATAGTGGAAGCGTTTGCTCCAAGTCAATGATATAAATTTTATTACGTGCACCAAAAATATATGAAGCCATTTTTGGATTCCAGTACCGTGTTTGGTGTCCAAAATGAACACCCGCTTCTAACATTTGACGCATTGAAACTGTCGCCATTATTTTCTCCTAAGTAGTTTGGTTGATAAACAACCGTGGGTTACGCCTCCATCCGCCCCGACTAATAACCGATTTTTTCAAACCAGCACCCTATCAACCGTGTCGACAAATGTGAGTATTAAACTAAAAATGAACCTACCTTTATACCATTATCTACCTTAAAAAGCAAAACCAAAAAAATAGTTAAACAAGCAAAAGATAATCAATTATCAAATATTTATGGGGGAAAAATTAAGAACATATTTTTTACAATCTATTTCGATAAATTTATTATAATTTCAATTGCTCTCAAAACTTACAAACTAGGTATATAATTAATAATTTAAATTGCATACCAAAACTTTCTGCTATTAGAAATGAAAATACTTAATATTTATTTCAAAAATATCAACTCAATAAAAGGGGAAAATCGCGTCTATTTTGATAGACCCCCAATTGCTGACAGTGGAGTTTTTGCAATCACTGGAGATAATGGATCAGGAAAATCCAGTATTTTAGACGTTATTACCTTGGCACTTTATGGTGAAACCTTTCGTTTTGACCAACCTGCTGATCATGTCATGACCAAATCAACTACTGATAGTTTTGCAGAGGTCGAGTTTTCTTTGGGGCCAGACATATTTAGATCAAGCTGGCGTGTTAAACGAAAAAATGACAAAGTGGGTAATGAATTACTCCCCACAGAAATGGAACTGATCCAATTAAATGGTGATCAAAAAATACTGGAATCCAGCACCCAACAAGTACGCGAAAAAATATCTGAATTAACAGGTATGGACTTCCATAAATTCAGCAAATCAATCGTTTTAGCGCAAGGAGATTTTGCTGCTTTTTTATATGCATTGGACAGCGAACGCATGGACATTCTGGAGAAAATCTGCAAGACAGACATTTATTCAGACTTTAAAAAATCAGCAGAAGAAAAATACGACCAGGCTCAAACTCAATTACAACATCTTGAACAAGACCTTAGCGCCACCCCCATCTTGGATGTTGAAACAACTGAAGCTAAAGAACAGGATTTACAAGACTTTCAGGAACAATTGATCAGTTTGGAAAACGAATATTCCACTACACTTGAACAACTTAAACAAGCTCAAAATTTTTCAGCTCTAAAAGATCAAGAAAAAGTTCTTTCCGATAAATTGGTCCAAGAAACAAAACAATACGAAAAAAATCAACAAAACATAGCACTCATTCACAATACTGGGGATATAACGCCTTTAAAAGACGAAATTGCCATCATAGACAATAAAACCGAAGAATTTCAACGAAACAAAAAAACATTGGATTCTTATCAAAGTGAACTGGAAATATTACAAAAACAACTTAATTCAAGTGATTTTGATAAATCCGAGATTCCCTCAACCACACCAGCCCAACAAAAAGACAGTATTGCCCAAAGCAAGCTCAAATTTAACGAGCTAAAATCAGATGTACAATCAGAAAAAACTTTACTCGATTCATTAAGTCAACAACTTAAAGAAAAGCAATCGATTTTATTATCAACTGATGGTTGGTTAAATGAACATGAACACGATAAGATTTTAATCAATAATCTTCCTGAAATTGAAGCATCAAAACGCTTAAAAAAAGAATTAAACGAAATAACTGAAAAACGAAAGGCTTTTTCCAAATGGTCAAAAAAAACGACTAATGCTTCAAAAAACAATAAATCTCAAATTACGACCCAAAATAATAAAAACAACGAACTTAATAATCTAATTAAAGAAAAGCAGGAATCGTTACAAAAACTTGCAGGCGGAAGATCTTTAGAAGACTTACATGATCTAAGATCTGAGCAGCAAGAAAGAATAAAGGACTATCAGGAACTTTATGATTTAGCAGCTGTTAATACAAAACTGAGTAAAAAAAATGTCTTAGGTCACTTTTTTGGTTCATTGAACCTCAACGCTACAGAAAAAAATGAACAGCAGTTACAAAAAGAGACAGATCAAATACAACTGCAAATTGGAAAAGAAAAAAATATTGCTAAAACGCTAGAGCATGCCATTACAAATGAAACATTACTTAAAAAAATGGAGGGTGATAGATCCTCTTTGGTAGATGGTAAATCTTGTCCTTTGTGCGGTGCTTTAGACCACCCTTTTGCCAAACACTCTCCCGCCGCATCAAACTCTCAAAAAGCATTTTTAGATCAACAGAATAAAGTTAAAGCATTAGTCACAAAATCTAATAGCCTAACAAAACAAATCGTTTTTGCTCAAAAAGAAAAAGAAAAAAGTGATACAAAAGATACAAAGTTACAAAAAATTCGATCACAATGGGCAAGCTTATCAAACAAACTCAACGCTGGAAGTGTTGAGATTGGTGAGCTTGCTTCAATGAAGGATTTATTGAAAAATGAAAAACAGGAACTAAGCAACATTACTCAATTGTTAAAAAAATACAGCAAGTATCAAGGGGTTATCAAAAAAACTGAATCATCAATTAAATCTAACTCTGTTACCTTAAAACGTTTAACAGAAGAAACAGAATCACTAGATTCAGAATGGGAAAATCGCCCACAAGAATCAGTTGAGCTTGAAAGAACTCATACCCAATGTCTGGAACAAGAAAAAATATTATCAGAAAAAGTCAATAAGCAACTGGAGCAACTGGGTGAAAAAATGCCGAGCAAAAAGCATGAGGCTGCTTTTATTGAAAAATTAAAAAATAGAAAACAAGAATATCAAAAAAATAAAATTCGTAAAAATGCCATAACTGATGATATTAAAGCTTTAAAAATAAAAATCCCCTCCCTCACAACTAAGATAAATGATCTTAACCAGGAAATTCAACAGCACACCAAGCAAGTGCAACAGGAAGAGATAGCAGGGTTTCATTTATCATTGATTGAAAAACAAAAACTTATTGCCGAAAAAGAGCCAGAAATAACTAAGCAGGAAGAAGAGTTAACGGCATTAAATAAAAACCTGCTAGACAAATACAAAAACTCAGATCGGGAAAACCTACAGCAGTTAAAAGAAACAATTGCATTGGTTCAACGTCAACCTGAAGTTGAACAACAAGCTATTAATTTAAAACAAAATATTGATACCCTCGATACTGATTTAAAACAAATCAGCGCCCAATTACAAACGGAACAGCCGGCTTTTGAGAATGATAACTCAGAAGCTGAGCTTGTTACACAACAAAAATCTTTAAAAGAAAAAATTGATATCACTGAACATGAAATTAACACTTTAGAAACAACACTCAGCAAACAAAGTGAATTACATAAAAAACATGAAGCGATTCAGTCAAAATTAACTAACCAAAAAGCTATCGTTGAAAGCTGCGAAGTCGACAAAAAGTTAATGGCTGATGAAAATACAATCCAGTTTAGACAAAAAGTCCAACATACTCTGGCAGATAAACTTTTGTCTCACACTAATCAGGTTTTAGAAAAAATTAGTGGTCGATACTATGTTCGAAAAGGCAAAAGTGACCAAGGGTTAGCACTGGAAATTGAAGATACAAAGCAACAAAACGTACATAGATTACCTAAAACTTTATCTGGCGGTGAAAGCTTTGTGATTAGTCTTGCATTAGCATTAGGCTTGGCGGAAATGGCAAATAATGGACAAGCCATTGATTCTTTCTTTTTGGATGAGGGTTTTGGTAACTTAGATGCTGAATCTCTATACTTAGTGATGACAACACTGGAAAATCTTAAAACAAAAGGGAAAATTGTTGGCGTAATTTCCCATGTAGAAGGTGTAAGGAAACGCATTAAAACCCAAATAAAAATGACAAAAAAAGCAAATGGATTAAGTAGTTTGAAAGTAATTTCTTAAGTTAAGGCAATTCGCAATAAATAACCCACCAATATTACTTGTCTTTTTGTCTGTCTTCGGCGTTGCAACTCCGGTTACATAGCTTACTATGCGCGCCTACGTTGCGCCTTGAAGACAAACAAAGATCCTGCGCAATATTGGTGGGTTATTTATTGCGAGTTACCTAGGACAAAATTGGCTTCCATTCGTTCTCAATAAACCCCTGAACGGGCTGAAACAGGGCTTTATACGACATTTTTTGACAATCTTTAATCCAAAACCCCAAGTATAAAAATTCAAGCCCCATTTTTTCTGCATGATTTAGTTGCCACAAAACAGCATAAGTACCCAAGCTATGACTTGCAAGCTTAGGATCGAAAAAAGTATACACAGCAGATAACGCATTATCCAATAAATCAACAATTGCTACAGCAGCTAATTCATTATCGATTAAAAATTCCACAAACAATGTATTGCACCATCGGCTAGAAAGAAAGTTAATATAATCTTCTTTTGTTGAGCTAGCCATGCCACCCCCAGCATGTTTATATTTTTGATAACGCAAATATAATTCAAAATGCGCTTGTTCAAATTGTGCTGGTTTAACATTAACCTCGGTGGACTGATTTTTTTTTACACAACGTTTTTGGTTTCTATTAGGGCGAAACTCATCTACATTAAGACGAGCAGGGATACATTCTGAACAAGTAGGACACTGTGGGGCATAAACTTCATTTCCACTTCTTCTAAACCCTTGCTCAATAAGCTGGCTGTAGATTTCTGTGTTGAGTAAAAAAGAAGGGTGAACAAAGATTGACCTGGAATTTCGGTTGTCGAGATAACTACAAGGCGTTTGTTCTGTGGCAAATAAAGGAACAGAAATCATTCATTAATCCAAGCTTTGTTGTTTGGTTGAGTAGATCCATAGCATTGAAGTAATGATGAAAAATCTTGACGATTAATTTCTTCTGCTCCCAGACTGATTAAATGCTGGGTATGAACCTGACAATCAATTACCTTATAATTCCAGTCTACAAGTTTCTCAACCAGATGACAAAATGAGACTTTAGAGGCATCCGCCGCCCGATGGAACATAGATTCACCAAAAAAAACTTGTCCAATAGCAACACCGTATAACCCCCCTACCAATTTTTCATCTTGCCATGCCTCAATCGAATGCGCTATTCCCTGCTGATGTAATAGTGTATAGGCGGACAATATGTCTTCCGTAATCCATGTACCCAGCTCTTTAGATCTTGGTTCCGCACAATATTGCATGACTTGAGTAAAAGCTTGATCAAAGGTAATCTTGAAACGACCTTTACGTATCGTTTTACCAAGACTGCGTGAAATGTTTAGCTTTTCAGGAAAGAGAACTAATCGAGGATTAGGTGACCACCATAATATAGGTTCACCGGGGCTGTACCATGGAAAAATCCCCTTTTGATAGGCATTGATTAAACGCACAGATGAAAGGCAACCACCTATTGCTAATAATCCATCGGGATCAATCAGCGCAGATTCAACTAATGGGAATTTTTGATTAGGTTTTGCTGGGTCAAGTATGGGTAATTGCATGCCTTATCAACTTTCGTGATAAACCCCTTTACGCTTGACCTTCTTGTTCATCCAGGTATTTTTCAGCATCAAGAGCAGCCATACAACCCGCTCCGGCAGAGGTAATAGCTTGTTTGTAATGAGAATCCATAACGTCTCCAGCCGCAAAAACACCTTCTACGCTAGTGGCGGTTGCATTACCATTTATACCACTGTTTACTATAATATATTTGTGCGCCATATTCAGTTGACCTTCAAATATTTCAGTATTAGGTGTATGCCCTATCGCAATAAAAACACCGTGAACGTCTAATTCTTGAGTGGATTCATCTTTGGTGCTTTTTATTTTTATACCGATAACGCCCATATCATCGCCCAACACTTCTTCCAAAGTATTGTCCCATAGAATTTCAACATTGCCATTGTTGGATTTTTCTATCAGTTTATCTGCTAAAATCTTTTCTGAACGGAATTTGTCACGTCTGTGAATCACCGTCACCTTTGATGCTATGTTAGATAAATATAATGCCTCTTCTACCGCCGTATTTCCACCACCAATAACAGCAACTGGTTTATTACGGTAGAAAAAACCATCACAGGTTGCACAAGCTGAAACCCCCTTCCCTTTATACGCTTCTTCAGATTCTAACCCTAAATATTTAGCGGTAGCACCTGTGGAAATAATCAATGCATCGCAAGTGTAGCTTCCGGAATCACCCGTTAATTTAAAAGGTCGCGATGAAAGATCTGCGGTATTAATATGATCAAAAATAATTTCTGTATTAAAACGCTCGGCATGTAACCGCATACGTTCCATTAACTCTGGGCCTTGAAGCCCCTCAACATCACCAGGCCAGTTATCGACCTCTGTAGTCGTCGTTAACTGCCCACCTTGCTGCATCCCTGTTATCATCACCGGATTTAGATTTGCTCTAGCAGCATACACCGCAGCAGTATATCCAGCAGGGCCTGAACCTAAGATTAATAGTTTGCAGTGTTTAGAATCGCTCATTAAGTAAGGTCTCCATCAAGGGTTAAAAAAGACCTATGAATTATACGGCAATTTTTAAGATAATGACATGACTGGCTAGCTCTCACCTACCATTCCTAAGCTTACTTATATTTCAATTGGTTTGAGCTGCCAATATATCACGCCAAAGAGATTGATAAGCCAGTGCCGAACGTCCTTTATTAACATAAGCTCCTAAAGGCATTCGCTCCAAACCCATACGCTCAATATCGCTGGCATAAGGAATATCTGTCGATAAAATATCCGGGTATTGAGAAACTAAAGTATCCATTATTTCTCTGTGCATTTTTTTTCTTTTATCAGTCATAGAAAAAAATGGAATCAATTGAAGTTTTTTTAGTTTATTATTCTTTATATATTTTTTAAGCTGCTCTAAAGTGCGCAAAGATAATGTCGTGGGAATAACAGGTGATAACAATATATCTGAGGCTTCAAAAATAGCTTCTGATAACAAGGATATATTGGGAGGACAATCCAGAAAGATATAATCGTATTCTTTTATTAAAGGCTTGAGCAGTTTTTTTAATCTTTGTGTTGGTTTTTTGCGCTCATCGAGCACTAAATCCAAATTTCTAAATGAAAAGTCTGCGGGCAACAAATCCAGGTTTTCAAAATCTGTCGCTTTAATCAACCCATCTAATTCACAATTTCCTGCAATTAGCTCTTTACTACCGCCTTTAACTTTAGGCTTTACTCTAAAGTAATAACTACTCGCGCCTTGAGGATCAAGATCCCACACCAATGTCTTAAATCTATTTTGAGCCGCTATATATGCCAGATTTACAGCCGTTGATGTTTTCCCCACCCCTCCTTTGATACTGTATGTTGCGATTATTTTTGACACTTCATCTCCTATGCTCTGTGACTAAACAAGTTTTTGAATGCTTGCTGATTTTTAGCTTGTTTAAAGTTATCAAATTGTTCAGAAAAAGCACCACGAGCTTCTAGTTTTTTGCCATCTAAATGCTGTACCAATACGCCCATAGCAAGAAGTGTATTGGCTGCTACTTTTTGAGCCATCATTTCTTCACTAAAGCATTTTATGTTTATTTCCTGAATTTCATAATCCTGAAAATCACCTAATATAGTTTGAAACGCTTTTAATACCTTAATAAGTTTGTTAATTACAACATCTGGATAAAGACTTTGAAAAAACTCCATAAGATAGCGTAATTTTTTGCATGTTTTTCTTAAATCATGCAAAGCTTCAGCCGGAGAAGATTCATTAATGGCATTGCCTTCTTTTAACACTCGTTTATAAACACGCCAAATTCTCTGATCTGCCAGTTTCTTAATCGTTAGATCAGAATAATTAGCCTTCTCTTTTTTTGTAAAGGACTCTTGTAAATACTGCTCCCATCCAGCTAACTGATTTTTATAAACTGAACTTGTTAGTTTTTTAGCTAATTCCTTTTGGGCCTGTACTTGTTTATTTTTTAAGAAATCATATAAGGGTTGTAAATCATCCCACACTGAGGCAGGAAGAGCGCCTTTGTATTGCTGATAACTCAACAAATAAACATCAAGATCGCGTGTAGATCCAGTGATTTTCCCTAACCATGCAAAGAATTCTGCATACACCGTAACAACCTGTTCAGGCAAGGTATTTTTAATTTGGCTCAAACCAGCTCTTGTACGCCGAACTGCCACCCGAAAATCATGTAAAAACTCGCTATCTGTATCAGAAATTGTTCCTGCTTCATTAACCTTTATTGCATGCAATAAATGCTGATAAATAACTTTACTGGCTTTATCGGCACGCATACCAGGTTTGAGCTTGATAACTACCTTAGAGCTATAATCTTTTGGTTTTCTGCCCTGTTGCTTGAGTGCTGTTTTTAAAACCGAATAACTTGAAGGCGTTAGTGCCAACGAATTTAGAAAAATATCACTCACTTTATGAACAACTTTTTCATATCCTTTTAATGGATGTAGGCTTACACGATTGGTCAAAAATTCATATTCATCAATTTGCAAACGCAATACTATTTTTTGATCTTTATTGAGAATATTAACAGCATAAACCTCGTGCGGTAATTGACATAAAGATAATAGTGCACGCATCTCCAATTTCTGCTCTAAATGCTTTTTGATGTTGTTATGTTTAAATTGCCCGATAAAAGTGGGTACTTCTGGCATTTCTTCCAAGGCAATTAACTTGCCACTCTTCCTATTAATTATTTTTAAACAAGAGACTGTTTGAGAATGAGTAAACTCACAGATTAGATCTGCATCATAAAGCCGCCAGTCAAAACTATCGAAGAAAGTCTTATTTGCATGTTGTTGTGAGGCGATTTGCACATCAAATTTTTTACTTAACTTAGCCAGAAGTTTTTTAGATGACTGCTTTTCAGGTAATTCAAAGTGTAAAGGCACATTTGTCATAAATATTTGGTAGCTCAATATTTTAGCAATAATAAAACAGGGTATTTAAAATTATATTTCAAATATATCACGAGTTTAAGAGCTTGTTCAAGATCATTAGCGGTGGGATCTCATGCCATTTATTTATCACAGTATCAGCTATTGCCTTACAAACGCATATAAGAGTATTTCGCCGATCAACTGCACATGCCAATCAGCGAAGGCTCCCTGTACAATTTTCATCAACAGGCTTATGAACAGCTAGGAGAGTTTGAAACAATCAGCAAAGAAAGACTGATTGCATCGCCAATTATCCATGCAGATAAAACAGGTACAACATAAAAGTAAAGGGCATGAGCACGACTCAGGTAATGACGCTTGTAATTGAGGGGAAATTGCCTGAATTTGCTTTGTGATTTTATTTGACTGCTTAATACTCTGAATAGTTACAAATTTCTTTTCTTTTGTTCCAAAGGTAGATTCAAGATCAAGATTAAGAAATGTAGATAATTTAGTTTTTGAGATAGCTATGGCAAACTATGTGAACATGTAGTCGATTAAAAACAACAAATTAAGTTACAGATAAATATTTATTCAATACTCAGGAGCATGCTCCT
>VAPK010248213.1_pt1 | contig 12504 bp, 10 predicted proteins | sample 3395031 | NCBI WGS metagenome assembly VAPK01 (sample SAMN08290443, study PRJNA428436) | hydrothermal vent metagenome | isolation source: Deep-sea hydrothermal vent chimney 1 | place: Pacific Ocean: Juan De Fuca Ridge | reverse complement strand
CTGGCAGCAGAAAGCGGTGTTTCGGTCAATTTCAACCAAACTGAGTGGGATAACTGGAATTGGGATACCCAGACCTATGATTTGGTCGTCGCCATCTTCATCCAATTTGTCGGTCCGTCCGAACGTGGTAAACAATTCGCAAATATTTCTGCAGTTGTTAAACCCGGCGGCACCCTGTTGCTGCACGGCTACCGTCCGGAACAGATCGAGCTTGGCACCGGTGGCCCGCCATTCGTTGAAAACATGTACACCGAGGAAATCCTGCAAAAATATTTTGGCAACTGGCAGATTGAGCGCCTAGCCAGTTATGAGCGCGACGTACAAGAAGGCCGCGGCCATTCCGGAAAATCCGCACTGATTGACCTGATCGCGCGAAAACCCATTTGAGTCCAGAGCAGCCACACAGGCCGAAACTACCCGCCGGTATGGCTCATGTGGCGTGACATCTGCCCATCATTCTGCCGTGTATAATCGAAATCATGGCCCTTGGGTTTGCGCGCAATCGCCGCCCGGATCGCCGCCACCAGCGGCGCGTCGTCCTGCGGATGATCCCGCAACGCATCCCGTAAATCTGCCTGATCTTCCTGCCCAAGACACATGAACAATTCGCCGGTGCAAGTCAGGCGCACCCGGTTACAGCTTTCGCAAAAATTATGGGTCAAAGGCGTGATAAACCCAACCTTTTGCCCGGTTTCTTCCAACCGAACATAGCTCGCCGGTCCACCGGTTTTTTCCGCCAGCGGCGTTAGTGTATAGTTCTTAGCCAGTTGCGCGCGCACGTCATCCAAAGACCAATACTGCCCGATCCGCTCCAATCCATCCATATCGCCCATGGGCATCACTTCGATCCAGGTCAGGTCCATGTCACGGCTGGCGCACCATTCAGTCAGCGCCTGCAATTCATCCTCATTGAACCCCTTTAGCGCCACGGCGTTAATCTTGACCCGCAAGCCAGCGTCCTGCGCGGCATCTATGCCATTGATAACCTGATGTAATCGCCCCCACCTGGTAACCCGCGCAAACTTTCCCCCGTCCAGCGTATCCAGCGACACATTTACCCGCCGCACCCCGGCGCTATACAGATCACCCGCGAAACGATCCAGTTGTGAGCCATTAGTTGTCAGCGTCAGTTCTTCCAGTGCACCACTTTCCAGATGCCGTCCCATGGCCTCAAAAAACGTCATGATACCGCGACGTACCAGCGGCTCACCACCAGTGACCCGCAGCTTTTTAACACCGAGCCCGATGAATGCCGAACACATCCGGTCCAACTCTTCCAGACTGAGCAGTTCTTTCTTCGGCAGAAAGTTCATATTCTCGGTCATGCAATAAACACAGCGAAAATCGCAGCGATCCGTCACCGAAACGCGAAGATAATTTACCGCCCTTTGGAAGGGATCGACGAGGGAGTTTTCCATGCTATTAACTTAGGACTGCGTGAAACCCGCCGCAAGCCCCGACAGTGATTGAAGACCCGCAAATTTGACCGTAAGCTAACCACATGAAACGAAATGTCATTTACTTTACCATACCGGTGTTCCTGCTTGCGGGTTGCGCAGAAATATTCGGCCCCGGTTTCGGCCTGCCCACCCAGAAACCGGGCGCGGATACCGTGCGCCCATTGGCAAGGCCAGACGGGCAGAGTGTGGCGCCTTCGCAAAACGCCCGCACGGTTGAGGATTTTGACACTACAACAGATGCCGCAAGAACCGCAGCACTCAGCACAACACCCGCAGGCGAACGTGAACTCGGGCGCACCATTGCTTCACTTGGCAATGTGGCAAACTCTGGTTTCTGGTTGGAAACGCCGCTGGTAAGCGAGCCCACGAAGGGGCGCATCGTTTACCCGGCAACGGGCAAAAGTGTTGCGGTGGATCTGATCCCAATTGACGGTCCTGCCACCGGCGGCAGCCGTATTTCATTACCTGCGATCCGCTTGCTTGGTGCACCTTTGACCAGCCTGCCAGAACTGATCGTTTATGCAGGCTAACCAGCCCCGCCGCCTGATCCCCAAAATCGGCAACTGGCAGGAGATGCGTGCGGCGTTTCAGTGGAATGTCCCGGAAATTTTCAATATATCAGAGCGTTGCTGCGATAGTTGGGCTTTGCAGGAACCCGGTAAAACCGCCCTGATCCATGTGCCCGAAACCGGCGATGTCCAGAATTGGAGCTATGGCCAGCTAAAAGAAGCCTCTGACAGGTTTGCTAATGTATTGGCGGCGCGGGGCATCGGGCAGGGCGACCGGGTCGCCGTTTTGCTTGCCCAATGCCCCGAGGTTATGATCACCCATTTTGCGGTGATGAAACTGGGGGCGGTTGTGTTGCCACTGTTTACCCTGTTTGGCGTGGATGCCCTACGTTACCGCCTTAAGGATAGCGGCGCGAAAGCGGTGATCAGCGATGCGGAAAATGTTGAAAAACTAATCGAAATTTGGCCCGACCTGCCAAAACTCGCCTCGCTCTTTTCCATCGCCCCGGCAACCCAGCCGGTGCGCAATTTCTGGCAGGACATTAAGACGGCCAATTCCAACCTGACCCCGTTGCAGACCCGCGCCGACGATCCGGCCGTATTGATCTACACTTCCGGCACAACCGGCCCACCCAAAGGAGTGTTGCACGCGCACCGGTTCCTGCTTGGCCATTTGCCAGCAATCGAATGCCACCACGAAGGTTTCCCGCAACCCCAAGACATCGGCTGGACCCCGGCCGACTGGGCCTGGATTGGCGGGCTGATGGATATGGCGATGCCCTGCCTTTACTACGGCGTGCCACTGGTCAGCTGCAGGATGCGCCGATTTGACCCGGATGCGGCATTTGCGCTGATCAAGCGCCACCGGGCCCGCAATTTGTTCCTGCCCCCGACGGCGCTGAAACTGATGCGGCAAGCGGTTGTCCCGAAGGGGCTAAATATCCGCTCGGTCAGTTCAGGCGGGGAAAGCCTTGGCGCTGATCTGCTGGACTGGGGCCGCGAAGATCTGGGCGCGCCGATCAACGAGATTTACGGCCAGACCGAATGCAATCTGGTGCTGTCATCTTGCGCGGGGTCCATGCAATTGCGTTCCGGTTCCATGGGGCAGGCGGTACCGGGGTTCGAAGTGGACATCATCGACGACTTAGGCCAGCCGCTGCCAACCGGGGAACTGGGAGAGATCGCCATAAAAGCCCCAAACCCGGCGATGTTTCTGCATTATTTAAACAAACCAAAAGAAACGGCTGCCAAATATATCAACGGCTGGTTGCGCACCGGTGATTTGGGTACGCGCGACCGGGACGGATATTTTACCTTTGCTTCACGCAACGACGACATCATCAGCTCTGCCGGCTACCGAATTGGGCCGAGCGAGATCGAAAACTGCCTGAATTCTCACCCGGATGTAGTGATGTCCGCCGCAATCGGGGTCCCTGACACAATACGTGGTGAGATTGTTAAAGCATACGTCGTGCTGCGTCAGGGTGCTGATTCTAACGATTTGGCGCAAAATCTAATCGCGCAGGTTAAGAAACAAATTTCACCCCACGTCGCGCCGAAAACGATTGAGATGGTGAAGGAACTGCCGATGACAGCCACCGGTAAGATCATGCGGCGGAAACTGCGGGAATAGCTAAGAAAGATGCCGCGCTGCATCCTTACGGGCAAACGGCTTCATCCGCCCACCATATTGCTCCAGAAACGACACAACCCGCGCCGGATCATGTTTCGACAGGTCTCGCAGCCACCAGGAAACTGATTTCTGAATAAACCACTCCGGGTCGTCTACATAGCCGGCTGCCCAGCCCAATATCCGGTCCCGCGCAGCCAGTTCACCCGGCTTTGGATGGTTTTGTTTAGTCCACGGTAGGGTGAAAACCAATGCCGCCCGCCGGGTCCACAGATGCTCGGATTTGGTCCATTCTTCAACTTCATCCAGACGCTCTGGCACCGCTGACAGCCGCCGCTGCCCCGCCATTGCCGCATGATCCGCAATCGCCCAGCTATCAAATTCCGGCACCCATGATTTGATTAGCGCCCAGGCCGCGTCATCAGGGCGAATACGTGCCTGCGTCAGTAATTTTGCCGCCGCCAGCCGGGCCTCATATATATCCGTTGCCCACAGTTCTGCCGATAATGACACACGTTCCTCGATGCTTAGCGCCTGCCGCCAGGATTTCACCAGATCGTTAGTGTCAGGGTTGGCAACACCCAGATAGGCGCGATCCAGCTTGTGATAGGCCGCCATTTCCACGTCACGCCCTGGTTGCACCTTGGCCTTTAGGGCGTTCAGCGCCTCATCAAGTGTCACTCAACCGTCACTGATTTAGCCAGATTACGCGGCTGATCTACATCGGTGCCTTTAGCGACAGCCGTGTGATAGGCCAGTAACTGCGCCGGGACCGCATACAGGATCGGCGCGATGAAATCGGGAACTTCTGGCATCTGGATAATCTCCCAGGTGCCTTCACCGGCCTCTTTTGCGCCCTTGGCATCAGTGATCAGCAACACCTTTCCGGCGCGCGCCATGACTTCCTGCATGTTTGAAACGGTCTTATCAAACAGCGCGTCACGCGGGGCCATCACGATCACTGGTACATTGTCATCCACCAGCGCGATGGGGCCGTGTTTCAGCTCACCCGAGGCGTAGCCTTCAGCATGTATATAGCTGATTTCTTTCAGTTTTAACGCGCCTTCCATAGCCAATGGGTACAGTTTTCCACGACCCAAAAACAGCACATCTTCCGCCTGCGCCACACCATGGGCGATCTTGGCAATTGCTTGCGATTGATCCAGCGCCAGATTGAACAACCCCGGTAATGTCTGCAAATCTGACAGATGTTTTGCCAGCGATTTATCGTCGATTTCGCCCCGGTCATGGGCGGCTTTCAACGCGAGCAGCGCCAGCACAACCAGTTGACAACTAAACGCTTTTGTTGATGCCACGCCAATTTCAGCCCCTGCCAGGATTGGCAGCGCCAGATCACTTTCCCGCGCGATGGAACTTTCTGGAACATTCACCACCGCCGTCACATGGGCGGCCTTTCCGGTCATATATCGCAGCGCCGCCAGAGTATCGGCGGTTTCGCCCGACTGGCTGACGAATATTGCCAGAGTGCGCGCCGGGATCGGTGGCTCGCGGTAGCGGAATTCTGAGGCCACATCGACCTCAACAGGCAAGCGGGCCACGCTTTCAAACCAGTATTTTGCAGTCAGGCAGGCATAATAGGCGGTGCCACAGGCGACCATGGTGATCCGGTCAAACTGCGTAAAATCAAGGCCTTCACCGGGTAGTACGACCGATTTACGGTCCGTTGACAGGTAATGCCCAATCGCTTCCCCCAGCACCGTTGGCTGCTCGGCAATTTCTTTGGCCATAAAGTGTTTATGCCCACCCTTGTCGATCTGAGTGGCATCAATCTGGATCGTGCGAACTGCCCGGTTGGCCCGGTTCCCGGCCGCATCAAATATCTCAATGCTGTTGCGGCTCAGAACGGCCCAGTCACCTTCTTCAAGATAGGTTATCTGATCAGTCATTGGCGACAGCGCTATGGCGTCCGAGCCTACAAAAACCTCTCCGTCCCCGTGGCCAATTGCCAGAGGTGAGCCTTTACGTGCGGCGATCAGCAAATCATCCTGCCCGTGAAACAGGAAACACAGCGCAAATGCGCCTTCCAAACGGGCGATGGTTTGTTCAGCGGCGTCGCGCGGTGCAAGTCCCTGATCCATATAGTGTTGCGCCAACAGGGCCACGGTTTCAGTGTCGGTATCCGTTTGAAATTTATAACCTTTATCGGACAAATCATCGCGCAGCTCACGGAAATTTTCGATAATCCCGTTGTGAACAACCGCCACCGGCCCGGCCCGGTGCGGGTGTGCGTTGGTGATTGTAGGCGCACCATGTGTCGCCCATCTGGTATGGCCAATCCCGGCCTTGCCCGGCAGCGGATCGTGCACCAGCAAGTCTGACAGGTTCACCAGCTTGCCAACGGCGCGGCGGCGCTCCAGCACTTTGTCCACATCCACGGTCGCAATCCCGGCACTGTCATAGCCGCGATATTCCAGCCTTTTCAAGGCCTCGACAATGATCGGGGCGGCCTCGTGATCTGATAAAATACCTACAATACCACACATACTAACTATCCTTTGTCGCGTTTTAACTTAGCAGACTTTAACTTTTCAAACAATTTGCGGGCCAATCCCGGTTTGACCACCTGACGGCTTCGCCCAATTGCCATGGCTCCGTCTTCAACATCACCAGTGATCACCGAACCGCTTGCGGTCATGGCCTCATCACCGACTTTTACCGGTGCAATCAGCATGGTGGAAGAGCCAATAAACGTTCTGTCCCCGATCACGGTTCTATGCTTCATCACCCCATCATAATTGCAGGTAACTGTTCCCGCCCCAATGTTGGTTTCAGTGCCAATATCTGTGTCGCCGATATAACTAAGATGCCCGATCTTGGCCCCTTCGCCGATTTGCGAATTCTTGATTTCGACGAAATTTCCAACATGGGCATTATTCGCCAACTCGGCCCCCGGGCGCAGGCGGGCGAACGGGCCAACACTGGCGCGCGCGCTAACGTGACACCCCTCCAAATGGCTGAATGCCCGGATAACAGCGCCACTTTCCACAGTTACGTCAGGGCCAATAATTACGTTAGGCTCAATGATAACATCACGCCCCACAACGGTATCGAGCGCAAAGAACACTGTGTCTGGCGCAACCAGCGTTACGCCGTTTTCCAATGCTTCAACCCGTGCGCGGGCTTGAAATGCGGCCTCGGCCCCGGCTAACTCCATACGGGTGTTAATGCCAAGAGTTTCAGCCTCATCACATGTAACAGCTGTTGCACTTAGCCCACGCCTATTGGCCACTTCAACTATATCCGTAAGGTAATATTCGCCACTGGCATTGTCGTTTCCAACATTTTCAAGCAGCTCAAACATAACCTTAGCCGCGGCCATTTTAATGCCGCTGTTACAAAGCGTTATCTGCCTTTCGGCGGGGCTGGTATCCTTGAATTCGACAATCCGTTCCAGACTATCGCCTTGCATCAACAACCGCCCGTAACGGCCCGGGTCCGCCGCGTCGAACCCCAAAACAACCACGTCATGGGTTTCGCGCGCCTTTGCCATTGCGCCAAGCGTTTCCGGACGTACAAATGGCGTATCACCATAAAGCACAACAACATCGCCTTCAAAATCGGCCAATGCGTCACGGGCCTGCTTGACCGCATGGCCGGTTCCAAGCTGTTCTTCTTGCTCGACAACTATGATTTCCGGATCATAACTATTAGCAGCATTTGCCACAGCTTCACCACCATGACCCACAACCAAAATAGTTTTGTCAGCCTCCAGTGCGCGCGCCGCGGCCAAAGCATGTGTAAACAGCGGCACACCCGCCAGCGTATGCAGCACTTTCGGCAAATCCGAATTCATCCGGGTCCCCTGACCCGCGGCAAGTACAATTAGGGCTGTTGGCATGTTCTGCTCATTTTTCCTTAGTTTGAGGTGTTTTAACCCTTGCCAGCATTCCCGCAAGGCTTCTGGTCATCAAAAGTCATTTCGTTTCGTTTCAACAATCAGCGCTAAGCCGCTCAGATTACAAAGAATAAAGGAGAAATCTTCAATTTATGGGCCGTCAGGCGGCCAAATGATGGCTTGGGTAAATTTGCCGTTGAGTTAACAAAGAACAAGAATTCGCACTATTTTCCTTATCTACCAGCAAAATAGGTGGCTTTCAGCGACGCCAGAGGTGGGCTAGAACTGTGAAAGGTTACAAACTGCTGGAATTTGTCGAAAGCTGGCACCGGTAGAAAACGCGGTATTGCTGGTCTGAGGAAAAATGACTGAAATTTTCAAAGGTAGCTTTACCCAACAAGAACCAATCCCTGAAGCGGCAATCAGTGCTGCATTGAATGTCCTGCGCCATGGTCGGCTGCACCGATATAACGTCGAAGCAGGCGAAGTCAGTGAAACAGCGCTGCTTGAGGAAGAATTTGCAGCATCCCTAGGGGTAAAATATTGTCTTGCGGTTGCGTCCGGTGGCTACGCGATGGCAACAGCAATGCGCGCGGCTGGTGTGAAACCCGGCGACAAAGTGCTGTCCAACGCCTTCACGCTTGCCCCGGTCCCGGGTGCTATATCCAGCCTAGGCGCGGTGCCGGTTCTGGTTGAGGTAACGACTTCTCTGACCATCGATCTATCGGATCTTGAACAAAAAATAACTGAATCTGGCGCAAGGTGCCTGTTGTTGTCCCATATGCGTGGTCACATCTGCGATATGGATCAGTTGATGGAAATCTGTAACCGAGCCGGGGTCAGCGTGATAGAAGACTGCGCCCATACCATGGGGGCAAGCTGGCGGGGGATCGCGTCAGGGCGACATGGGATTGTCGGGTGCTATTCAACGCAGACCTACAAACACCTGAATTCCGGTGAAGGCGGTTTCTTGGTTTCAGATGATGCAGAAATCATGGCGCGTGCGACGATCCTTTCGGGTTCCTACATGCTGTACGATCGTCACCGCGCAGCACCCCCTGCGGAAGTGTTTGAACAGGTGAAATACGAAACGCCAAATACGTCCGGCCGTATGGACAACCTGCGCGCTGCAATATTGCGCCCGCAATTGCAAAACCTTCAAAACCAGTGTGTTGCCTGGAATGCGCGCTATGTTGCCTGTGAAGAAGGCCTGAAAAACACACCCGGTTTGACACTCATCGAACGCCCGGCCGCTGAAAAATATGTGGGCTCTTCAATCCAGTTTTTACTGACCGGCTGGTCATCTGAAAAAATCACTAAAGTCATCCAAAGATGTGCTGCGCGCGGGGTTGAACTAAAATGGTTCGGCTCTGTTGAACCTACTGGTTTTACATCAAAATATGATAGTTGGCGCTACTTTAAATCCGCCCCAATGCCGCAAACCGAAACTGTTATGGCAGGGCTGCTTGATATGCGTATTCCGCTGACATTTTCACTGGAAGATTGCGAACAAATTGGCCGCATTATCCGCGCTGAAGTAGGGGCTGTTTTTCAGAACAGTTGACCGGGTGCCGCGTTTTGGGTTAACTAATTGAACAAGCGTTCAATAAAATGCCCGGAGGCACCATGTTCACCGCAACGATGCAATTCGATCTTGGCGAAGACGTAAATGCGCTGCGCGATATGGTGCATCGTTTCGCTCAGGAACGAATAAAGCCGATGGCGGGTGCGATTGACGCCTCAAATACCTTTCCGCCAGAACTTTGGCGCGAAATGGGTGAATTGGGCCTGCTGGGCGTCACTGTAGATGAACAATATGGTGGCGCAAACATGGGCTATCTGGCCCATGCGATTGTCGTGGAAGAAATTGCCCGTGCCAGTGCGTCGGTGTCGCTGTCTTACGGCGCCCATTCCAATCTTTGCGTTAATCAGATCAGCCTGAACGGCACCGACGAGCAGAAACAAAAATACTTGCCGGGATTGGTGTCGGGCGAACATGTCGGCGCATTGGCTATGTCCGAAGCCGGGGCCGGCTCAGACGTTGTTTCAATGAAGCTGCGCGCCGAAAAACGTAATGATCGTTATGTGTTGAACGGAACCAAATACTGGATCACCAACGGCCCTGATGCCGATACACTTGTGGTTTACGCCAAGACCGACCCGGATGCGGGTAGTCGTGGCATGACAGCTTTCATTGTTGAAAAGTCGATGAACGGGTTTTCCACATCGCCGCATTTCGACAAGCTCGGGATGCGCGGCTCAAACACCGCTGAACTGATCTTTGAAGATGTCGAAGTGCCATTCAATAACGTGCTGGGCGAAGAGGGGCGCGGCGTGGCCGTTCTGATGTCGGGGCTGGACTATGAACGTGTGGTTTTGTCGGCCATCGGCTCCGGCATCATGGCCGCCTGTCTGGACGAAGTGATGCCCTACATGGTCGAGCGTAAACAATTTGGCCAACCCGTTGGAAACTTTCAGCTAATGCAGGGTAAAATGGCGGATATGTACACGTCGATGAATTCAGCCCGCGCCTATATTTATGAGGTCGCGCGCTCCTGTGATCGCGGAACCGTCACCCGTCAGGACGCGGCGGCTTGCGTGCTTTATGCCTCGGAAGAAGCAATGAAAGTTGCACATCAGGCCGTGCAGGCAATGGGCGGAGCTGGCTTTATGAATGATAGCGCGGTCAGTCGTATGTTTCGCGATGCCAAGCTGATGGAAATTGGTGCCGGGACATCCGAAATACGGCGGATGCTGATAGGGCGTGAAATGATGGGGGCGATGAAATGAAATATTTTATCTGCCTATTGTTCCTGGCATCGCCAGCTTTTACCCAAGATGAACTTGTTGAAATTTACAGCCCATTGCTGGCGCAGTGCTACAAAGAAGCTGACGGCGCGGAAGCAAAACAACAGTGCATTGGTGCGCTGTCTGGCGCATGTATGAGCGAAGAAGACGGCGGTGAAACCACCCTTGGTATGTCGATGTGTAACAATGCTGAAGCTGAGTATTGGGATAAACTGCTCAACGAAGAATACGGTAAGACGATGGCATGGGCGAAGGCATCTGATCAGGATGATCAGGATTACTTTCCCGAATTCGCCAACCGTGCCAATGCGTTACGGGATGCTCAACGTGCCTGGATAAATTTTCGCGACGCCGAATGCGCACTAGACTACGCCGTCTGGGGGTCTGGTTCGATGCGCCATATTGCAGGCACCGGTTGCATTATGGCCCTGACCGCCGAGCGCACAATTCAATTACGGCAAAAACGCGGGTTTTTCGAATGAGCCGGATTATCTCGCAGCTTATCGCAGGCAGCGAAACCGCGCAGAACAATCGCTCGGCACATCTTGAAATGCTTGCTACCGCTGCCGAGGCGGCGGCCAGTGTTGCCTCCGGGGGCAGTGAAAAATCCCGCACCCGTCACCTTTCACGCGGTAAAATGTTGCCCCGTGACCGGGTGGCAAACCTGCTTGATCCCGGCAGTCCGTTTCTGGAAATTGGCGCGACGGCGGCACATGGCATGTATGATGGCGCTGCCCCCGGTGCCGGGGTGATCGCAGGTGTCGGTCAGGTGCAAGGCCAGGATGTGATGGTGGTTTGCAACGATGCCACCGTCAAGGGCGGCACCTATTTCCCGATGAGCGTTAAAAAACACCTGCGCGCTCAGGAAATCGCCGGGGAATGTCATCTGCCGTGCATCTATCTGGTGGATAGCGGCGGAGCCAACCTGCCAAATCAGGATGAAGTCTTCCCGGACCGCGACCATTTTGGCCGGATTTTTTACAATCAGGCCCGGATGTCGGCCAAGGGGATTGCACAGATCGCCGTTGTCATGGGGTCTTGTACTGCCGGTGGTGCCTATGTCCCGGCGATGTCGGATGTAACAATTATTGTTAAAGATCAAGGCACTATATTCCTTGCTGGCCCGCCATTGGTCAAGGCCGCCACTGGTGAAATTGTTACTGCCGAAGACCTCGGCGGTGGCGATGTTCACACCCGCCTATCAGGCGTCGCAGATTATCTGGCAGAGGATGACGCCCACGCTTTGGCGCTCGCGCGTCGCGCAGTTGGCTCACTAAACCGACGAAAACCGGACACTGTTCAGTTCCAACCGATTGAAGACCCGGCCTATGACCCGGATGAAATTCTGTCGGTGGTGCCCGGCGATCTGCGCACCCCCTATGATATCCGCGAAATTATTGCCCGGGTGGTTGACGGCTCACGATTGGATGAATTCAAGCCCCGGTTTGGCGAAACGCTGGTCACCGGATTTGCCCATATTCTGGGTTGCCCGGTTGGTATTATCGCCAACAATGGTGTGTTGTTTTCTGAAAGTGCGCAAAAGGGCGCGCATTTTGTTGAACTATGCAGCCAACGTCGTATCCCATTGATATTCCTTCAAAATATAACCGGATTTATGGTGGGTCGCAAATACGAAAACGAAGGCATCGCTCGCCACGGGGCCAAACTGGTGACGGCGGTTGCAACCACATCTGTCCCCAAGATCACTATGATCGTTGGGGGCTCCTTTGGTGCAGGCAACTACGGCATGGCCGGGCGCGCCTATCAACCACGGTTCCTCTGGAGTTGGCCAAATTCGCGGATTTCCGTGATGGGTGGCCCGCAGGCGGCCGGGGTTTTGGCCACCGTGAAACGTGACGCGATTGAGCGAGGCGGTGGCACTTGGTCGCCCGAAGAAGAAGCCGAATTCAAACGCCCGACAATTGAATTGTTTGAAGAACAATCCCACCCGCTATACGCTTCAGCCCGGCTTTGGGACGATGGCATTGTAGATCCGCGCAAAACAAGGGAAGTCCTGGGCCTGAGCCTGAGTACAGCCCTGAATGCCCCGATCGAAGAAACGCGCTTTGGCGTATTCAGGATGTAAGCGATGTTCACTAAAATCCTGATCGCCAATCGTGGTGAAATCACTTGCCGGGTTATCGATACCGCGCGCTCTTTGGGTGTTGCGACGGTTGCAGTGTATTCGGATGCCGATGAAAATGCCCGCCATGTGGAAATGGCGGATCAGGCGGTGCATAT
>VAPK010312600.1_pt1 | contig 12506 bp, 12 predicted proteins | sample 3395031 | NCBI WGS metagenome assembly VAPK01 (sample SAMN08290443, study PRJNA428436) | hydrothermal vent metagenome | isolation source: Deep-sea hydrothermal vent chimney 1 | place: Pacific Ocean: Juan De Fuca Ridge | reverse complement strand
TTAGGAATTACCACTGGCTCACTACCTTCCATTACTGAAACACATGAGTTGGTTGTTCCTAAATCTATTCCTATTATTTTACTCATAATATTATATTTTAATTTTTATCTTATTTTTTTGTTAACTGATGTATAATAGTCAATCATTATGCCATAGATTATTTAATATTAGAATGTCAGAAATTGACATTTTTTAATGACATACTGACAGAAAATAATTAAAAAGCAAGACAATTTCTGTGGTAATAAGCGTTTTAATTGTCATTGTTTGTTTGTAATTTGTAGAATTAGCCTGTATTTTTGGGGTATTAAATATTATTTATGAAAAATATCATTCTATTTCACTTTTTTTTTCTTCTTTTACCCTTGATGTCCTTTGCACAAATTAATAAGGATAGAGAATTTCGTGGTGTCTGGATCGCTACGGTTGAAAATATTGACTGGCCAAGTAAAAAGGGACTGAGTACTGAACAGCAGAAAAAAGAGATAGTGCAGCTTTTAGATCTTTATAAAAGTTTAAATTTCAATGCAATCATTTTTCAGATTCGACCTTCAGCAGATGCTTTTTACAATTCAAGATATGAACCATGGTCTGCATATCTTACCGGAACAAGTGATCAAAAGCCAATGCCTTATTATGATCCTTTGGCATTTATTATCGCTGAAACACATAAACGAGGTATGGAGTTTCATGCCTGGCTGAACCCATACCGGGCAATGGTAAATTATAAAGAGTTTCATTCTAATCCTTTTCGACTGACCTATGAAAAACCGGAATGGTTTATCAATTATGGAAAAAATAAATACTTTAATCCCGGTTTACCGGAGGTTAGAGCATATACCACCAAAATTGTGGAGGATATTGTACAGAATTATGAGGTAGATGCCATCCACTTTGATGATTATTTTTATCCTTATAAAATTAAAGATGAAAGTTTTCCTGATGAACTTGCTTTTAAAACCTATGGAGGAGATTTGTACCCCGATCATTTAGATGACTGGAGGAGAAATAATGTGAATAGTATTATTAAAGAGTTGCATGCTACCATCAAAACAATAAAACCATGGGTGCAGTTTGGTGTCAGTCCGTTTGGTGTTTGGCGTAATAAAAGTGTTGACCCGAATGGATCGGATACAGCTGCCGGTCAGACCAATTATGATGATCTTTATGCAGACATTTTGTTATGGATCAATAAAGGCTGGCTGGATTATATTGTGCCACAGGCCTACTGGCATATCGGACATAAAAAAGCAGATTATGCAAAAGTTGTATCATGGTGGGCAAAACATCACGATAATATAAATCTATATATTGGTATGGGAGTATATCGATTGGATAGAAAAAAAGAGAATAGAGCCTGGAAAAAAAAGAAACCAACGGAAATAGAAAAGCAGCTTAATTTTAACAAAAGTATTCCTGCAATACAGGGAAGTGTATATTTTAGTGGAAAAACTTTTGTAAAAAATCCTTTTGGGATCAATGAAATTCTTAAAAGTAAGTATTACCAAAATCCGGTTTTACCACCCTCCATAAATCACGATCAGTTTTTTATTCCGGAACCGGTATATCATATCAAACTGGAAAAACAAAAAAATAAAAAATATCGTTTAAGCTGGAAATCGATTCCTGAAAATAAAGAGAAAGAAGCTGTGAAATATCTAGTTTATAAATTTGATAAAAATGAACATGTAAGCATAGATGACGCCTCAAAACTAATTACAATTACCGGAAATCATTTTATTGAACTCAATAAAAAAGATTATAAGAAAGCTCATGTATTTATAATTCAATCGGTTAGCAGAAATAATAATGTATCAAATCCGGTAAGATTTGTAAAATAGCATTCGGAAGATACTTCCATTATTTTCGTTATTCATTTTTAAAATCAATTATTTACAATAGTAAATTACTAATCTTCACATTCTCCTATTTTACTAAGATTGTCATTCCTGATAACTATGCAGGATTGCTGCGTTCAGTTAGTAAAGACGAATACATGTTTGAAACGTCTTCACGAGAAGCGAAGTATGAGTGACGAAGTGATCTGTTTTATTGGATAAAAAAACACAAAGATGAGAGATTGCCACATCACTTCATACCTCGTGATTGGCAAAGACGTTGTGCAGTTGAGTTCGGATTTCCCCATTGTTGCTTCATATTCTTGTTTCACACTTCCAGCATGAAAATATTATTCTACTTCAATATTGTATTTGTGTAAAAGTCCTTCTAATCCAACTTGTGAAAATTTAGCTTTTTGTATGTGGTTGTTTTCGGGATCAATGGAGTAGTTATAGGCAGTTCTGAAATCTGCTTTTTCAAGCATTGTTCTTTCAAAAATAGTTTTTTTAAGATCACAATCATTAAAATAAAAAGCCTTTAAATTTGATTCTGTAAAATCAACTTCATGCAAAGAACAGGAGTTCATTTTTACGTTTTTTAAATTTAGTTGATAAAAGGAAGATAAATTTATAATGCTGTTGTTAAATTCAATTTCAAAGAAAATAGGATCACAGTTTTCAAATTGTAACCCTAATAATTTACATTGATGAAAAACAACTTCATTGAATTGTGTTTTATTCAATTTACACATACTTAAGTTACAATTGTCAAATTCGCATTCCACAAAGCTAGTCCCGGAAAGATCCATTTCAGAAAAGTTGCAATTTTCAAAAGTGCACAACTCATAATCTGCAATTTCAAAATGTTTTTTTGTAAAATCTATTCCTTTGAAATTCTTGCTGTCAATAAATGCTCTATTCATTTCTTATCTGGTAAAAACCAGTTGGTTTTCAATTGATAAATTAGTGTCAAAAGCATAGCCATCATAATCAAATCCTTTCAAATCTTCTGCTTTTTCAATATTGTTGTTGATAATATATCGTACCATCAATCCTCTTGCTTTTTTCGCAAAAAAACTGATTATTTTTAAATTGCCATTTTTATAATCTTTAAAAGTAGGTGTTACCACCGGAACTTTTAATAGTTTAGGTTTTATAACCTTGAAATATTCATTGCTTGCAAGATTTACAAAAACCTCCTTATCTTCAAGCTCTTCATTTAATGCATTGGTCAGGCTTTCGCCCCAGTATTGATAAAGATTATCTTTTCTAGCTATTTTTAACTTGGTACCCATTTCAAGCCGATAGGGTTGCATCAACTCCAAAGGCTTTAGAATACCATATTGTCCTGATAGAATTCTTAATTTACTTTGGAGTTGATCTAATTTCTCAGTAGGAATGGAATAGGCATCCAGACCCTCATAAACTGTTCCCTTAAAGGCATAAATTGCTTGACGTGCATTTTCTAAAGTAAAGGGTAAACTCCATTCCTGATTGCGCTGCCAGTTCAATTCTCCCAGTTTATCCGAAATAGACATTAGTTTGGATAACTGTTTCGGACTTTTCTTTTTCAGAACTTCATTCAATTTTTCTGCCTCATTTAAAAACTGACCATTTGTGAATTTTTCTGTCGGAAGTGGACTAGAGGAGTCGAGTGATTTTGCCGGTGATATAACGATTTTCATTGTTAAAAGTAGATTTGTTTATTTATTGAAATATTCAAGAGACGGATGTTTTAGTGGGAAAAAACATGTGTAAAAATACAATTCTAAATAGGATTGACAAATCACTTTTGTTAATTTGTTTATATCAATTAACTTCGCAACTCATAAAAAACAATGGCAAAAATCAATGATATACTTTCTAATTCAAGCAATAAATGATTAAAATCAAGCGATTCATCCAACTAATCTTAAAGTTTTTTTTCATAAGTCTGCTTCTTGGAATTCTTACAACCATTGTGGTTCCTTATTTTGGTGCTTCTTGTAAAAAGAATTCTAAAATTGAAAATTTTGATGTAATTATTGTGCTGGGCAGTCATGCCAATGACGATTGTACACCTGGATCTATCTTAAAAGATCGGGTAGATAAGGGAATTGAATTAATGAAATCAGGTATAGGTAGAAAGATTTTATTTACAGGTAGTTCTGTTAGGAATAAATGTACTGAAGCGGATGCAATGAAAACTTATGCAATTTCACAAGGAGTTGCTAAAATCAATATTATAGCAGAAACAAGAGCAGAAAACACGTTCCAAAATGCTTATTATTCTGTTGCAAAAATGAAAGAGTATTATTATTCATCAGCAGCAATAGTAACATCTGGACCACATAACAAAAGAGCCTGTACTGTTTTTGCGAAATTTGATATTGATTATGCTATGTTTCCAGCCAATAATCCGGTAGACATATCGAAACTACAGTTATTCATGTGGAACTTTGGAGAAAGAATGATTTTAACGCATCATATCATTTTTGGATACCCTGAATTAAAACAAATAGAATATTAAGATTAGTGCTGTCAGATTTAGAGTGCATTCATTTTTTTTTGAAAAATCTCTAAGAATTTTGCGACATGGTATCCATCCATTAAAGCATGATGGACTTCAATGGAAAAAGGTATTTTTCTGGCTTTAGCAGAATTAGAATATTTGCCAAAAACAAACTTTGGAATCCCACTTTTTTCTCTTTCAATACTTCTGGCATGTTTGATGCTCGTAAACGAGATCCATGGAACAGAGGAAGCATAAATAAGGTTTAGGTTGTTTTTATTCGTATCAAAATCAGACTGTTCACTATGTTTTTTTAAAACCTCTTTACCATTGCGGTCAAATGCCAGAAGATCTTTCTTTTTTTTAAAATAGCAAAAAGAAAAGGAATTATCCTCATTTAAAACAGTAGAGCCAATATCAATTTTTTCAAATATGTAAACTTTATCGTCCATAATTCGCAATCGAAATTCTAAAACTTCATTTGCTGATTCTACAGCAAAATGTAAGCAGGCTAAAAAGAAAGAAATTTGATCTTTTTTACAATAATTATATAAATTGGTAACATCCAGTTCGGTAGTCAAATTGAAAAATGGATCATCATAGGTCTTAAAAAAATCATATTGAGTTTTTCTGTTCCATCCATCTATATTGAATTCTTTCACCTGGCTCATTCTGATTAATATTCTTCTTTCTGATGGATTGTATAATTCCTCCATTTTTCAAGGCATAAAGTCATGTCTTCCGGTAATTCCGAATTAAATCGTAAGAATTTCTTGGTAGTTGGATGTTCAAAACCTAAAGTCTTGGCATGTAATGCCTGTCTCGGTAATACCTTAAAGCAATTGTCAACAAATTGCTTGTATTTCGTAAAAGTAGTTCCTTTTAAAATTCGATCTCCACCGTAGCGTTCGTCATTAAATAACGGGTGACCAATATGTTTAAAATGTGCTCTGATCTGATGAGTTCTTCCTGTTTCTAATTTGCATTCTACCAAAGTAACATAGCTAAATCTCTCAACAACTTTAAAATGGGTTACTGCGTGTTTACCAAAATCTCCATTAGGAAAAACATCCATCTGAAGTCTGTTTTTAAGGCTTCTTCCAATATTTCCTTCAATAGTACCTTCGTCTTCATCCATATTACCCCAAACCAGTGCAAGATAAAGTCTCTCGGTAGTACGATTGAAAAACTGACTTGCCAGATTGGCCATGGCAAATTCTGTTTTTGCTACAACCAACAGCCCACTTGTATCTTTATCAATTCTGTGTACCAAACCAGGTCTTTCATTACTGTTTTTAGGTAAATTTTCAATGTGATAGATCAATGCATTCACCAAAGTACCGGAATAATTTCCGTGTCCGGGATGAACCACCATTCCAGCAGCCTTGTTGACAACAATTACTCCATCATCTTCAAAAAGAATATCAATTGGAATATCTTCAGCAACCAGTAGATTTTCGTGTGGAGGGTGTGCCAGCACAACTCTTACTACGTCATTAGCCTTCACTTTATAATTTGCCTTTACAATTTTTTCATTGACCAAAACATTTCCTGCTTTGATGGCCTGCTGAATTTTATTACGGGTTGCATTTTCAATAAAATTCATTAAAAACTTATCTACCCGCAAAGGTTCCTGACCTTCGCTTGCAGTAAACTTAAAATGTTCATAAAGCTCGTCGTTCGTTATTTCTTCCTGATTTTCATTCATTATCGAATGTTGTCTAATATTTTTATTTTTTCCGCGTGTCGGATAGAATCTCTTTTTTCAGTACCTCGTTCCATAATCAAATTAATAACGGTATTTTTTGATAATTTTTCACCAGGTTGCACCTTTTTACCTTTTACCTCAAGTCCGCGAACTACATCTTTATATTTGCCAGGTATATAAATATATCTTCCGATACGAAACCCCAAAGATTTCAATTGAATAACTACCGATCTTTTTGTGATTCCTTCCAAAACATTGGGAATGATTATTTTACGATAGTCAGAAGGGTTTAAGGTGATGTATATTTTTCGATTTTCTTTTACAAAGTCACCGGCCAGAGGATTTTGTTCAATAACCGATTTTGGTGGAAACTTTGGGTTGAAACTTGCAGAATCGATCACTACAAAATTTAAATTTAATTTATCTAGCTCCATTTGAGTTTCACTCATAGATAATTGTTCTAAGTTCGGCACTTTGATCTTTTCGCCATGCTCGGTATAATGATCTAGCCATTTCATCAAGCCGAAAATCATAATTACTACAATTACAAGGATGGAAATGATGGTCCGTAAAAATTCTTTACTCTTTAAATACTGGAAAAAACTCATAGTCAAAATTTATTTTTCAAAATTACATATATTTTTCCATTGTGTATATCTTTCGCCAAAGGAAAAAACTGTAAGCTTGCTCTTTGACCATATTAACTTCTTTTTTGTAAGTTTGTATGTATTCAGTAAAACAATACAATGAAAAAAAATATTGCCATTATTATGGGAGGTTATTCCTCGGAAGTTGAAATTTCTTTACAAAGCGGTAATGTAGTTTATAATCATTTAGATAAGGAAAAATACAATCTGTATCGTCTTCATATTCTAAAAGAAAAATGGGTTTATGTAGATGAGAATAAGAATGAACATCCTGTGAATATGGCTGATTTTACGGTAATTGAGAATGGCTATAAGACCAAATTTGATTGTGTGTTCAACGCTATTCATGGTCATCCGGGGGAAGATGGTACAATATTGGCATATTTTGATCTGTTACAGTTAAAACACACTTCGGCACCTTTTTATCAGATGGCGGTTACTTTTAACAAAAGAGACACTTTAAGTTTTTTAAAACCTTATGGGATTAAAATTGCAAAATCATTTTATTTAAATAAGGGAGATCAGATTGAGCATGACACAATTCTCAAAAGAGTGGGTTTGCCTTGTTTTGTAAAACCAAATAGGGGAGGATCTAGTTTTGGAGTTACCAAAGTGAAAGGTACAAATGAATTGGCATCGGCAATTGAAATGGCTTTTCAGGAAGATGATGAAATTTTAATCGAAGAGTTTTTAGATGGTGTTGAAATATCGGTTGGTGTTATTGAGTATGATCATAAAATAAAGGTTTTACCTATTACAGAAATAGTTAGCGAAAATGAATTCTTTGATTATGATGCAAAATATTTAGGGAAATCTCAGGAGATCACTCCGGCAAGAATTTCTAAAAAACAGCAGCTAAATGTAGAATTAGCAGCAGAAAAAATATATAAATCATTAAATTTAAATGGTTTATCAAGATCAGATTTTATTATTGTAGGTGATGATCCTTTTTTTATTGAACTAAATATGGTGCCTGGTATTACAGATGAAAGTATTTTACCTAAACAAGCCAAAGCAGCAGGTATTAGCTTAAAGGATTTATTTGGTAATGCTGTTGAAATGGCTTTAAAATAGAGGGCAGGGTTGCAAAAGTTTGGGCAAACAATTAAATTCCAAAAAGGAACATTAATATTTTAATTAAAATTAGTATCATGAAAACTACCATAGTTATTTTTTTACTTTCAGTATTTTTTTTTACCAGTTGTAATGAAAAATTAACGAATCAGACTAACAACCGTAAATCGGGTTATTTTGATTACTCTAACAGCGATGATCAGGCAACTGGCGGTATCAGGATGATCCCGATAACCACTCCAAAAGGTACTTTTAAAGTATGGACAAAACGCTTTGGTAACAATCCCAAAAAAAAGGTTCTTTTATTACACGGTGGCCCCGGAGGAACTCATGAGTTTTTCGAATGTTTTGATGGATATTTACCTCATGAAGAGATCGAATACATATATTATGATCAACTCGATTCCTATTACAGTGATAAACCTAATGATTCCACACTTTGGACAATTAAGCATTTTGTAGAAGAGGTGGAACAGGTTCGTAAAGCACTAAAACTTGATAAAGATAATTTTTATCTGCTCGGACAGTCCTGGGGAGGGATGCTGGCTATGGAATATGCACTTAAATACCAAAAAAATCTGAAAGGACTCATCATTTCAAATATGATGGCAAGTTTGCCCGAATATGAAAAATATGCCAAAGAGGTTCTGGGTCCGCAATTACCCCCAAAGGTTTATAAAGAGATCATGGCAATGGAAACTAAAGGAGATTTTGAAAATCCAAGGTACAGTGAACTGTTAATGCAATATTATTATACACAGCATATTTTAAGAAAACCACTCGAACAATGGCCGGAATCCATCAATAGAGCATTTAAGCATCTTAATCTAAAGACTTATATATATATGCAGGGTTACAGTGAATTTGGGATTACTAAAAATGCCAGTTTAAAAGGATGGGATGTTTCCGGAAGATTAAAAGAGTTAAGCATTCCTACACTCATGATTGGTGGAAAATATGATACAATGGATCCTAAGTATATGGAATGGATGAGCACACAGGTTCAGAACGGAAGAAGCCTTATCACGAATGGAAGCCATTTGTCTCATTATGATGACCCAAAAACCTATTTCAAAGGTCTGATAAAATTTATAGATGATGTTGATCAGAATTCTTTTAAGTAAAATATTTAAGTTTATCATTTCTTGTATTTACATTACCTTTTAATTCAAGTGACACAAAACAATAATTAACAAATATCCTTAACATGAGAAGAGCAGTTTTTCCGGGGTCGTTCGACCCTTTGACCTTAGGACACAAAGATATAATTGATAGAGGATTACCTTTATTTGATGAGATTATTATTGCAATTGGAACAAATTCTTCTAAAAAATATATGTTCGATCTGGAACAGCGCAAAGAATTTATAAGAAGGACATACCAGAACGAACCTAAAATTAAGATAGATACTTATCAAGGTTTAACTATTGATTATTGCAAAGAAGTGGATAGTGATTTTATTTTACGTGGTTTGAGAAATCCTGCTGACTTTGAGTTTGAAAAAGCTATTGCACATACCAATAGAAAAATGTCACAAATTGAAACAGTATTTTTATTGACCAGTGCTGATACCTCTTATATAAGTTCCAGTATTGTCCGTGATATTTTACAAAATAAAGGAGATGTATCTTTGTTTGTCCCTAAAGAAGTTTCAGAAGGATTGTAATGATCCTATATCAAAACCCTGGTAAAATGAAATATTCATTTCTTGTATTCTTTCTTTTTTGTTCATTCGTGCATGCCCAGAAATTTCAAACAGTTTTTGAAAAAAGTAATGGTACTAAGACTGCCAGTTATGAGGAGGTGATTAGTTATTATCAGCAGCTTGCCAAGGTATATCCTGAAATTTCTATTCGAGAAATGGGACTGACTGATTCAGGTAAAAAATTACAGCTGGTCATATTTAGTACAAATGGAAATCTTACTCCAAAAAATATAAATCCATTAGCAAAGAATACCATTTTAATAAATAATGGAATTCACCCCGGTGAACCCGATGGCATTGATGCCAGTATGATGTTGCTGAGGGATATTGTTCAAGATGACCAATTAAAAAAGAAATACAAGGATCTCGTAATATGTGTGATTCCTGTATACAATATTGGAGGAAGTCTGAATAGAAATTCTCATAGCAGGGTAAATCAAAACGGACCAGAGTCTTTCGGATTTAGAGGGAATGCACAAAATTTTGATCTGAATCGTGATTTTATCAAAGCAGATACCAGGAACGCCATGGCTTTTACAGAAATATTTCACTTGGTAGATCCGGATATTTTTATAGATACTCATGTGAGCAATGGCGCTGACTATCAATATACACTAACCCATTTGTTTACGCAACACAACAAACTGGGAGGTGAATTAGGTGATTTTTTACAGCAAAAGATGATGCCTGAAATGGAGAAAGATCTCAATAGAAAGAGTATGATTATCACTCCGTATGTGAGTGTTTTTAATCGTGTTCCTGATACCGGTTTTTCACAATTTTTAGATTCTCCAAGGTACTCAACAGGATATACAACTTTGTTTAATTCTTTGGGTTTTATGGTAGAAACTCACATGTTAAAACCATACAAACAAAGGGTAGAAGGCACCTATGAATTGATGTTTACCGCATTGGATTTTTTAGAGAAAAACGGAACAACTATTCAAAAATTAAGAAAAGATAATATTGATGATTTTTTGTCAAAGAAAAAGTATCCCATTCAATGGGAAATAGACAGCAGTAGAACTTCTGTTTTACAATTCAAAGGATATGAAGGTGAAATTATAAAAAGCGATGTAACCGGCTTAGATCGTTTAAAATACAACCGATCAAAACCATTTACAAAACAGGTAACTTATTATAACTATTTTAAACCTAAAAAGGAGATTGAAATTCCTAAGGCTTATATAATTTCACAGGGTTGGTGGAAGATAGTTGATCGGTTAAAGTCCAATCAAGTTGAGATGATTCCCTTAAAAAAGGATACCGCAATTGCTGTTGAAGTATATCATATAAAAGATTATAAAACCAGAAAGAGTGTGTATGAAGGACACTATGTTCATTTCAATACGAGTGTGGCAAAAAGTAAGGAGACAATTGCTTTAAAAAAAGGAGATTTTTTAATTCTTTCAAAGCAAAAAGGAATTAGATATTTGATTGAAACATTAGAGCCTGAAGCAACTGATTCTTTTTTTAACTGGAACTTTTTTGATACGATTCTTCAAAGAAAAGAAGGTTTTTCCCCTTATGTTTTTGAAGACCTGGCTATTGAAATTCTAAAGGAAGATTCTAACTTAAAAGTAAAGTATGAACAACTAAGAAAACAAGATAAGAAATTTAAAAACAGCTGGTATGATCAGTTAAATTTTATCTATAAGAATTCAAAATACCAGGAAAAAGTATATTTACAATATCCCGTTTATCGAATTATTGATTAAAATTTGAATTGTAGATATTGCTGTTCGTATATGAGTAAAAAATATTTACTTTTGCAGCGGTTTATTTTATTAAAGTCAAAAGTACTGAGTAATTATTAAGCGTTTGAAAGTTCCGGTTAGCATGAGCAGAAAAATAGTTTTTTACATCCTTTTATTTATTGGAACAAATGTTTATTCTCAGTTTGTTAATCCAGAGTCGGTAAGGTCAAGAAAAGATACGACAGGATTTGCAGGAACGATAGGATTAGATATTGGCTATACAAAAAATACAAGTTCTATATTTGCTTTGGGAAATTCAATTTATATTCAGTATAAACATAAAAAACACCTGATATTTTTTATTAATAATATCAATATTAAAAAAGTAAATAGTGAGAGTATTATAAATAGAGGAACACAACATTTACGTTACAACTACAAATTTAACAATAGAATAACCGGAGAAGCTTTTATTCAGTCTCATTATAATAAAATTTCGAAAATTGACAAAAGGCAATTAATAGGAGCCGGTCCCAGATTTACATTATTTAAGGAGGATAAATTTGAATTGTATTTCGGCACACTTGTTATGTATGAATATGAGAAAATCAAAGAGGATCAATTCATTTATAACCGCGATTTCAGATTTAGTGGTTATGCATCTGTAAGATGGTTTCCTGCTAAAAACACCACGATTACAAGTACTACATTTTACCAGCCAAAACTAAGTCAATGGAGCGACTATCGTATCTTTAGTCATAATTCCATCATGTTTAAAGTGATAAAAGGCCTGTCAATAGGAATTACTTATATTGCAACTTATGATACACATCCTGCAAATGAAATTCCAAAATACCAGTTCAAATTATTGAATGGTTTGACCTACACCTTTGATTAAATTACTGATGGCCATTTATGTGCCTACAAGATAATTGAAAAGTACTATTAAATTCTTTATATCCATATATGTATTTCATTCATATATAAAGAATCTTTATCGATGGAGCACTGCAATATAAAAATATTATTTACGTTGTATAATCTCAGTGGTTTTTTAATTAAAACTAGGGAAAATTGTTATTGTTAAAGACGAAAAACTCTTCATGAAAATGGAGGGTTTTTTTTGTTTTTATACCATTGGTTTTTTATAGGCATTAAATGCACCTTCTTAAGAATTCTTGAATCTTATAAAATATAAAAAATAATATTTACCGTAACTAGTTAGCAATATAAAAAAACAAACTGCGTTGTATAATCTCAATAGTTTTTTTAAATAAAAACTAGGGAAAATTGTTATTGTTAAAGAGGAAAAACTCTCCATGAAAATGGGGAGTTTTTTTGTTAAT
>VAPK010666135.1_pt1 | contig 12521 bp, 27 predicted proteins | sample 3395031 | NCBI WGS metagenome assembly VAPK01 (sample SAMN08290443, study PRJNA428436) | hydrothermal vent metagenome | isolation source: Deep-sea hydrothermal vent chimney 1 | place: Pacific Ocean: Juan De Fuca Ridge | reverse complement strand
TTTGTTTTACATCGATGCTTGCGGCGGAATCATTTTGCACTGGCATTATCTCGCATGGTTTTTATGTTTTTAAAAATAAAAAATGGCCGCCTTTCAAAGGACGGCACATCGTTTAAATTGCTTTCTGACAAAGCGCGTTTTATGTGGCCTCTTCTTCGGCATCTTTTTGCGCCTGTTTTTGCTGGTAAGGCATCCAGCAACACGACCCACGTGGACACTCATCAGCGTTGCCCTGAAACATGGGCACAGACGCGCAAGAAAACGAATTACCGTCAGCGTCATGCACGACGAGATTAACCTCTCCGTCAGGCCACACAAAACAGACCGTTGACGCTAACGGCTGTATGCCGTCATATTGCAGGCCCGTTTGAGTTTCTCTGGGCGTATACCAAACAACACGTCCAATGGTTGGTTCGATATGTCCAATCGTCGGTCCAGTCATATTTTTTTATCCTTTTAAAGTTGTAGCGGCTAACAATTTAACCAGGCAGGTTGCCGCCACGTTTTTCCTGCTGGTCATTAATTAATTTGGTGCGCAGGTATGTCCGGCATACCTGCGCGCCACCCCTCAATCATCGATATCCACGCCCCTGCAACATCATCCCGCTTACCATTTGAAATATAATTGACATGCGATCCCGGCTCCGGATTAAAAACGCACAGGCTGATGAGCATTTTTTGCCCTGCAATTTCTGCAACATCAGATTCCAGTTTTTTAAAAATGTCTTGCAACTGCTGTGATACCAATACATCCGCCTTTGCCAAACCAAACATAGTTACCCTCCTTACTTTTAATGGCCAAAAAATAAAAAATGCCGACCCTCCAAACGGAGAGCCTGCCAAAACCCGCCCTGCCATGGGAGAGCCGCTTTTAGGGGATAAGCGGTTTTGGCGGAGAGGGGTAAAAAAAGAACGAGGCAGCTCATTTTTTTGCGACACCAAACACATCAGGGCGCAGATCATGAACGGTAATTGGATTACCCTTTTCAGCAGTAATCGCCTGGACCGGCAGCGCGTATTTGCTCGGCACCCGGAAAGATTTATTTAACCAATGCCAGACATGCCCCTGCTTTATTCCACCAGGTTTTTCGACGTGAGCGCTAATCGCCTTGGCGAACGCTGTTTGTGTCCTAAACATGTCCACAGCAGCCTCAAGGGCCATTAGTTCTGGAGTTTTATTGTTCATAAACAGAAGTCTAGTACAAGCTTGCTTGTAATGTCAACGGCAAAATAACAAGCAATCTTGCCGTGCTTACCTACAAACCTGTTAGTAAAATGGGCGCATGGACAAATTAAACACTATCGCGGAGCGCGTAGCTTACGCACGATCAACCATGGGTTGGAATCAAACTGAGCTGGCTACCGAAATAGGAATCAGAGCCCAAGCTATACAACAAATCGAGGACGGAAAAACGAAGCGCAGCAGATATTTACCTGATATCGCCGAAGCCTGCCAGGTGCCATTTAACTGGATACTGAAGGGCGGAAAATTACCGAAAAACACCTACCCAATAGAACAAAAAACAACACCACCAGAAATCAACGAAAACACTCCCGGCTATTCAACATCGGAAACCATTATAGGAAGAGAAATTTCTGAAATAGTCACCCAGGTGCTAGACATTCTGGCCCGTGAAAAATTTATAACTATCAACAATATTAATACAAAAAATATCGGGGAAATAATCGGCTTTGCTTTTAATAATCGCGCCATTAAATCGGCAGCAGAATCAACCAAAAATGTTATTGATTATCTGAAATTTGTTAGTAGCGAAAATTAACGCATAAACACATAAGCACGATCAAAAAAAGAGAAATCAACCTTTATTTACTAAAATCCATAGAATCTATCTTTTCAAGGAACGCCACCAATTCAGCTTTAATTATTTTTATATCGATACCTCCAGACATTACGCTTGACACATATCTAACAACAACAACAGGGTCAGCGGAAGCCGACCAATGGTTAAGCATTTCGCGCCTTAAATTTACAACAACATCCTCATAGCGTGCGCAACCATATTGACTGCACCGCGCATCAGAATTAACAACGACAGCCTTACGCTTCACGACATCACCATCAATCAATATTTTAACCTCATTCCAACGCATCCAATCGGTACTATTGGTTACAGCATACAACTGATACGTTTTCTCGCCTGAGATTTTATCAACATAACCCCTGAAATAATGATCAGACGGATTAACAACCCCCATAAACGGCCTATCATAATCAAAAGTACTGACCTCAACACTATCCTCAAGAACATCATTCAAACCGGAAACTTTAACAGCACTTCCCACAGCAACACAGCCAGAAAAAAATGGCACAAAAAACAATAAAACCCCCGCATAACTTCTCATCATCAACTTCCTTTTATTTCGTTATTAACCATACGGTTATACCACACATAAAACCAAAATTTAGGTAAAAAATACCGCAAATAACAAGCAAGCTTGTTGACAGATTACAAGTTTGCTTGTATACATTCTTCCAGCAGCCCAATAAACACCACCAAGGAATCACAAAATGATACTAAAACTCGCAATCCTTTTCTTCGCGGCAATTCCACTGGCTATTTTCATTTATGGCGCAGCCGTATTAATCAGGCCAATTATTGCACCAAACTGGCGGAAAACACCACCAATCCCACGCACCCAACGGCCTCGGCACGTTTGGAGCCTGCAAAAACGCCAGCAGTACCGCAACTCCCCCGAGTATCGCGCCAGGCTCAATGCCGCACCCACGATCGGATCAATCAGGCGTCAATCCCACAAGGGCCACCAGCCACGCACGCCACTGAACAGAGCCACCTCAGCACCAGGGGCGGAATAATGGAAAACGCCTTTATTTTGGCGGTTTATACCACCGGTATCCTGCTTTTTTGCATGGCCGGGGCATTCATTTGCGAGAAATGGGGGGACGGGTAATGTCACCAGAAACAGCAACACCAGAACTCACCAGCCAGGATGAGCTGGAAATCATGCTCACTGATATCCAAAAGCGGGAATCAAAACTGTCGGACTGGGAGCTGGGCTTTATCAGCGCCACCACCCCGCTGATTGAAGCCAAAACCGGCTTAAGCGAAGGGCGGGACAGGGCATTTACTGCAATTTGGAACCGGGTCACAGACTGATGGCAACTGAGCTGATTAATGCTATTCCCTGCCCGTTCTGCGGCGGCAAAGACCTGCGCACGGTTACCTGGGCCGGGAAAAGCGGCGAGTTTAACGCCATTGAATGCAACTACTGCCTAGCCGGTGCGCCGATCTGCCAATGGAACATCAGGACACAGCCCGGCCCGGCCACCGGCCACCGGAAAAGTAAGCGCGCTAAGCCGGGGGCGGGACAATGATCAACCTCTACACCCTCGAAGAAGCGGCGCACCTGCTGAAAATAGAAAAACCTAGCCTGCTGGTAATGTTGCGCGAAAAACACATTCTAAATGTTGAAAACATTCCGTATCGGAAATATCGAACCCAGGAACTGTTTGCAATCCGCATGACAAGTGACACCCAAGCCGCAAGATTACTGCCAGAAGTTTTTGTCACGAAAAATGGCATTAATTGGGTTGCAGACACATTACAACTGGATGACTACGACCCGGAAAGCGCCGAAAAACAGAAAAAACGCGATGTAGACAACGAATATTACCGGCGAAAAAAAGCCGAAAAAGAGGCATGGAAATTAGTGATTTGCATGCCGTGGACAAAAACCAATAACGAGGAAAGAACATGAAAAAAATAGAAGCGAAAAATTTTGTGGTGTTTTCAATCACCCCCATACTGGTGCTGGTTGCAGTATTTATCGTGACACACGTTGCTGCGTTTTTGGCAAAAATAAACTGAAGCAAAGGAACGCACAATGACCAGCCAACAACGTTTTTTTGAAATGCTCAAAAAAGTGCCGCGCGTATCACATCTATGGAATCAGCAAGACGCCATCATGCACATCGACATGGCCGACAGAGAAATAAATGTGATGAGCACCGGGGAAGCACATATGGTGCGCTTTTTTTCTGCTGTATGGACGAACAGAAACGGAATCCACAACTTCGATATTATCGATGCAGCCTCAAGCATTGACGAAGCTGAACTTAAGCTGATTATTGATTGGCTGAAAAACCCATTCTACCCATAAAATAAGGCAATAACATGAGAAAATTACTGTATAAAATTACAGGTCACATGCCATGCAGGCTGATTTATGTTAACAATAAACCATATCTTGAACGGTATTTTCTTGGAAATATTTTGGGGATTACGCTTTACCTGCACAGATTTGTGAGCGCCGATACAGAGCGTGAAGTCCACGATCACCCATGGGCATGGGCATTTGCCTTGGTGCTTACCGGCGGCTACAAAGAAGAGCGCGTAGCCCACCTGGACATGATGTCTGGATGGTCCAGCAAAATGAGAAATATGTTTTGCGGGAGAATTAATATTTTGGGCCCATCAGTTTTTCATCGTATAGGCAGCGCAAAGCGCGAGACATATACGCTATTTGTACACGGGCCACGCATCAAACAATGGGGATTTCTGACGCATGGCCGTAACTCCGAAATGACCATTTATCACCAGCCGCATGATGTAATAAAATCAGCCTGCTGGGAAAAAACAGCCCTGAACGGCTGCGATGCTGCGCGAGAGCCTTTTAAAAAATAATGCGCGAGATAATCTCATTCGACGACCTGCGCGAACTGTCTGGGTTTCGCAGCCTGAACCGCATCAAACGCTGGCTGACGGAGTCAGGCATACCGTTTCTCACTGATCGATACGGTCGGCCCCGGGTCAACCAGTACGCGCTAAGACACGCTATGGGCGGGGGAAAAGCAACAGAGGACTTGCCACAAAGCAACCAGGAACCCGAGTGGGATAATATCAAATGAATAAAGACGAAAAAATACTTTTGCGCATAAAAAATCTGCTTGACATGGCTGGCGATTCATCAAGCCCACACGAAGCAATGATTGCCGCCAAACGAGCACGAAGCTTGATCGATAAACACCAAATTAAAAAAATCGACCTTTTTACTGAAAATGACCAATTCGGCACTACTGAAGCGCGACTAAAATACCCAAGAAAACCAACATGGATAATGTGGATTGCGGGAGCGATTAGCGACCTAAATGACTGCAAATCAATCATAGTAACATCAGATATAATTACTTTTGAATTTAAGGGCTTTAGATCGGACGCGATTATTGCGAAATATATATTTGATTATCTGATCGACACCTGCAATAAGCTGTTAAATGATCGAAATATTAAAGGCATATCGAATAAAAATTTTTACCGACTTGGATTTTCCAAACAAATAATAATTAAAGTTCGCGAAATTACAACTAAGCGAGAAAGAGAATTTAAATCGACTGATGGGAAAGAATTGGTTTCTTTAAAAGTCCAAATGGTAGATGCGCACTTTGGCACCTTTACCTCTGTAAATAAACCAAAACCTAAGACGCCAAACAAAGAAGAACTCATGTCGATGATGAAAGGCATGGCTGATGCTAAAAAAACATCCCTTAACCAGCAAATAAAGTAAATCTAGAGCGTAGTATTTAGTGACGCATAACGACACAATATCAAAATATGTAGCGAGTCGTTTTTGAATCGATTTTTATACGTACCTCTAAAAGATAGGGTTGATCAGAATGGACGAAGGCCAAGACGAAGAAGTTTTACAAGCGCTTGTGAGTGCTCTAATTTTATGCGGGGAATGAGCTTTGATCCACGCATACCTGCTGATACTAAACAAGCTTTGATTGACAAGGCTAATGAGTTAGACGGTGTCGTTGAGAAGCACGTATAACAATACAATACCCAACCCCTGCAAGGTAAAAACATGAAAAATATTACTTTAATTGAAACAAAAACTATAAGCGCAAATTACACAGAAGCAATAATGGGAATAGCAATAGCTATGAATATCCCTGACATAGGGGAGATAGTTGCTGTTGTTAAAAATATAGATAAAGCGTCTGCCGTTTACGATTTACTGGCACCAGAAGCATCCACCCCAATTAATTTAAAAAAATTAAAATCAGTAGCGGTTATTAACCGCAATGACGCAAAATTTCTAGAAAATCCTGCCGACATTGATCGTGATGCAAAGAAAGACTTGACCATGAACAATAGAAAAGACGATTTTTTAGAAAAACTCGCTCAACTTTGTGACGAATACGATGTGGGTTCGGACATACAACTGATGACGACGGAATCCATATTGAAATAGACGCCAATGAAGAGGGCGAGGGAGTTGAGGTTTATGTAGGGTTCCTTTTTCCTTTCAGCGCATCGTTAATGCTGCGTGATGCTAAAGACGCATAACGACACAATATCAAAATAAATGCTCAGAATATTGGCAGAACTCATGTAGCCCAGACCGAAATAACAGGATGAAAAATGGGACGAAATAAAAAAATCAACCTTAACGATCCACCGCGCTTTTATACTCGCACAGGAAAAAAGCGTAACCTGCATTATTACACCGGAATGCGCCCCAAACTCAGATTGTCAAATGATCGCAACGAAGCCCTGAAACAGTGGGCAGACATGGAAGCCGGTAAAGAATTAATTTGCACAAGTTTTGCGAGCATTGCCTCAAAATATAAAAAAGAAATCATCCCCAACAAAGCGCCACGAACACAGATCGACAACCTCAAAGAACTTGACAGACTGCTGGCCGTATTCGGGGAAATGCATATCGATGCAATTAAACCCAAACACGTCCGCCAATACCTCACCCTGCGAAAAGCCAAAGTGCGCGCCAACCGGGAAAAAGCCCTGCTATCTCATATATTCAATTTTGCCAGAGAACGAGGCTACACCGACCTGCCAAACCCCTGCCATGGCATCAAAGGCAACAAAGAGACCGGGCGAGACCGATACGTTACTGACGCAGAGTATGACACCGTATGGGCCGCCGCTAACCCTGAGCTGCAAAACATCATGGACATGCTACTCAGCACCGGGCAACGACCCGCCGACGTACTCAAAATAAAAAAGGCGGACATTAGCGACGGCGCAATCTGGATCACGCAAAACAAAACCGGCAAAAAGATCGGCATCACCATCACCCCGCACCTGGATGAGATCCTGAAGCGCCGAAAAACAATATCCAGCTTTTATGTAGTCAGCGATAAAAAGGGCCAGCCAGTATCCCAAACAACGTTACGATCATGGTTCAGGAGCGCCCGGCGAAAAGCAGGCGTTGACTTTCAATTGCGCGATCTACGCTCAAAAAACGCGACAGATACCGATAACGTGGAGCTGGCCAAAAAGAGGCTGGGGCACTCGAGCATCCGCATGACAGAGCATTACACCAAAAACCGAAAAGGTGAAAAAGTGCAGCCCCTTAAATAACAATTTCACGCTAAATTAGAGATCACCTATGAACTACCAACTTTATACAGATGAACCATATCTAATCAGCTTCAGCGGCGGCCGTTCCTCTGGTTATATGCTCTATAACCTGCTAAAAGCAAACAACGGATTACCAGAACAGGCACATGTACTATTTGCTAACACCGGAAAAGAGATGCCGGAAACTCTGGATTTTGTAGCAGAGTGCGCCGAAAAATGGAATGTAAATATTGTTTGGTTAGAACGTTGTTATGCCGATGATGGCGTAGTTTCTTTCAAAAAAGTGAGCCGAGATACCGCGTCAATCAATGGTGAACCATTTGAAGAATTGATCAACAGGAAAAACATACTCCCAAATGTGGCAATACGATTTTGCACCGAAGAACTAAAAATAAACACCATGTTTAGATATATGCGATCAATCGGAATCAAAAAAAAAGACCTTACCAACGTGATTGGTATCAGATATGACGAACCAAGACGAATCGCAAAAATGAAAGTCCGCAATAACGAAAATAAATTCGAAACTATAGCGCCTTTGTCAGATGCCAAAATAACTAAACATGACGTTTGCAGTTTTTGGAAATTGCAATCTTTTGATTTAAGACTGCCAAATAATAACGGAACCACGCCACTAGGCAATTGCGACCTTTGCTTTTTAAAAGGGGAGAAAAAAATAAGTTCAATTATCCGGGATTACCCAGCGCTTGCAGAGTGGTGGTTTACCCAAGAAGACAAGATCAGAAAGGGAAGCGCCGAGAATGGTGGAAAACCCGAGAATGCCAGCTTTATAAAACGCATCCCTTACCGCGCTCTACCTGGCGCAAATATGGACCATTTACTAAACATTGAGATTGAGTGCCTTGGATGCACCGATTAATATTTTTTTGTCCCGGATCATGTATTTTTGTCCCCGCAATAAAAGGAAAAAGCACGTAACCAGCTGAAAAATATGGAGGCGGAACCCGGAGTCGAACCGAGGTACACGGATTTGCAATCTACCAACATATTTAATGAATTCAACAACATAAATCAAAACCGTGACAACAAGTCTATTATCTCCCGTGTTTAATATCAACAGCTTAAAAAGATAAAATGTATTTTGTCCCGATCTTTTATAGCTAAACACTTTACTTTTATAAAGCGTTTAGCTATAATAATGCTCATCAACTCAATTAAGGAAAGAAACAAAATGAGCAAAGCAAATTATAAAATTACAGGCAACACCTTTGACCTCAAAGGAAAAATAAAAAAAGCCGGGGGAAAATATGATGGGGCAAACAAATGCTGGACAGCGGAATTATATAGCTCAGACAGTATTTTCCGCTATGAAGGTCAATTGACATTTACCAAAATAGAGGACAACCAAGAGTTTACAGATGCAGAAAAAGAACAGGAATACGATAATTTGCATAATGAAGGCGCCGAGGGCTTTAACCCATACCGGTAACGGACAATAAAGAGGGCGTGAGCCCTCTTTATCAGCACAACATGCAATTAGCAGGTGGTTTCAATCCAACGCGCCTGAGCGCGACAGAAGAGAGCTTACAAAAAATGGAAAACATAATCAAGAGAAAAAGAGCAATGCGATTGGCGCCTAAACTTCCAGCAGCTACCGTAGAAATATGGTCATCAATCCCCGATAAACTGATTAACCAGATTACAGCAAAACAACTGGCCACCGTGGTCGAAATGCTGGACCAGCATTGGCGAAAAGCGCAAGAAGCAGCCCGTGAAGAAATTTTGGGAAACGGATACATTTGGAGCCAAAACAAAAAACGCCACTTTGATATAAATAAAAGCTTATGAACAAATGCGCACTGACCCTGCAGCAATATATTGATAAACATTTTCAGGGCACTAAAACCCTGTTTGCCAAATTACAGGGCGTAAAACCGCCCCAGGTCACACAGTGGATTAACAAAGATACGGTCGTTGTTGATGGAAAATTATACAGCTACCGGAGAACACTAAAAAGAATGCCAAAAGAACTTTGAATAAAGTTTTATAGACGCCAACATACAGCAAAACTTGACTGGAGAAAAAGAATGGAAAACATTTTAGGTAAATGGAAAGAGGTCCGCGGAATTTGCATGGCATCCTCAACAGAGATTGATGGATATTTTACCAACAAACCAGATGCAATCGACAGGCTGGCCGCATACGCAGTAGAAGATGATTTAATCATTTCCGGGTGGGGAAAACATTCCGGTACAAAATTTTGGCAGCTACCAGAATATTTACAAAAACAAGTAAAAAAAGCCGCCGGCGGTGGATTACTAACAGACCACTGATACTCCCTCGCATCACGTCTTAATCATACCAGCCAGGTTGCCCAGCAGCCTCTGAAAGCGCGCCAAGGCCGTCGGCAATCACAACACAACCGTAACGGCCACTTACTTAACCTTGCCCAGAATGCCCGCCAGGTTACCCAACAACCCACCAGGCGCAGACCCCAGCCCCCTTGCTGAATACGATTATTAGCTATTTTCTGGATTATTTAATAATAAGTTAGATAATTACTTGAATTACTAACGATATGATAGTAATATCTAGTTATGGACTGAGGGATTGACCCATAGCCAAAAGAGGATGAAACCATGAATACAGCTCAATTGATTGTAAGCGATCCAAAAAATAGTAATGACGGCATAGTGCAACATCACAGAATTTCAATTGCGGCAGAAAAAGAAGACGGAGTTGAAATCAAAGGAACAAGGAGCAAGCCTTATTATAAATTTCCTGATGGATCAAGTATGACGGTAAACCATGCGCTAAATGATTACGACATTGACTGGCCAAAACAAATGGTAACCAAATGAAGCCTTCAGAATTATGCAAAGCAGCGGGGCTGAAAAGCCTCGCTGAACTATCAGAGGCCACCGGAAAACCAGTGCAGACATTGATCCGGTGGTCAACAGATGACCCTGTGTTTTTTGAGCTGCTGATACGTGGCACTGTTAGCAAAAATATCGATAGGTTATTTACTACCCAGTAATCGCGAGCAGCACGCGGCCACTTACTTAACCTTGCCCAGAATGCCCGCCAGGTTACCCAACAACCCACCAGGCGCAGACCCCAGCCTGCTCTGCTGCTCCTTGCGCAGCTCGCCGAAATATTTAGCCAGCACGCCGGACGGGATGCCCAGCAGCGTGGCAAAAACTGTCCACGCCCCTGCTGACTCAGCAAGCGAGTCCAGACCCTCGGTGAGGATCTGAACGGCAATGGCCGCAGCAAATAACAGGATCACAAAGCACGTCACCTGCGCCATCATCAGCGCGATTCTCGGGCGCGTAGATTGCCCATCACCCTCTGTCATCGCTTTGTAACGGGCCGTCCACCCCTCTTCCTGTGCAATCTGCAAATCAATCTCTTTGGACATCAGCGAAGCCCGCTGCTCAGGCGGCAGCGCATTAACCGCATCCGCAATGTCATTACCTGTCGCAGTTTCAGGTAATTTTTTATCATCGGGCAAAATAGCATTAACTGCCGCCAGTATTACCGGCCCGCCAGGTATTAGCGCAGATGCCACCGCAGCCAACGACCCAGTTAAAGAGCCGAATATTGACCCAAAATTCATGCTGAGACACCTGGATAATGATCAATAAATTGCTCAACAGTACCCGCACCCAGCGGCGTGTTGTAAACCTGTTTCCAAATATTAGCCAAACCCACAATGTCACCCGCCTGCGGCAATGACACCGGGCTTCGCCAGTATTTAACTCTGGCCATGGCCACCTGATACGGTAGATTTGCAGTCAGATCAAGATCAAGCAAACCACGCAAATCATTAACTTTATCCTGCAAATCATCGCGATACTGCAAATAGTTATCCCAGTTATCCAACTCTGTAGCAGGCTCAATCTGGAACAAACCGCACGCGGGCCCACCACCCAACTGATGCAAATAAGTCAACTGCGACTCATGCACAGCAGTGCCAATGAGCAAATTCTCTGCGGCCACAGAATACGGAATTTCTGGATCAAGATATTTTAAGGTTGGCCGAACAACGTATTCACGGAACTGCTTGACATCCAACATTTCAAATTCTCCAATTTTTTTATGATTTGTCTTTGAAAAAATTAAGCGCGCCTAGCGCCGCAATAACAACAAACATAACAATCCGCTCAACCCAGCGTGATGTTGCCGTCCCTTGACTCGCACTAATTGCCAGTTTTATTTCAATGTTTCGCATTCGGCCATCAAACTCAGCAAGGCGATTACCAAAGCCGTTTACATCGTCTTTTTGATTGATGAGATTTTCTTCGATACGCGCTAGAGATTCGATCAATTTGCTCAGCTGTAATATTTGCCGTTGAATTTCCTGTACCTTGCCGGTGATGTCAGACAGCTGCAACTGTATGTCTGCCATTATCGCTGATAACCAAATGTTACTGTTGCTGTGATAGCCAGCGCACTCAACCAATAAAACATATCAACTTTGCTGCCATGCAAAAGCCACCATACTGCATTGATAAAATACAGAGTCATGATGACGTAGTTAAATATTTTTGGGCTTAAAAGTTGTTCCATTATTTGCCCCATCCGCATTATCTAAGCGACCTAACTGCAATATTTTCTGCTACATTTGATCGATTTTATTACACATACTCTCTAGCTGTGGCTCTATGTTATCCATATTCAATTATCGATTATAACCGCAACCACTAGCACCGTCGCAACATAAAGATAACTAATTTCAGTTATCTAATGATAAACGCTTTCGCGCTTTTTTATTGAGTTTTTTGAATATTTAAACATGACACTAACCCCCGAACAGTTTACTTCCTGCCGACCAAATAATATTTCTGATCGACACACGCGGCCCTGTGTTGCTGTGGACATACATCATCACCACGTCGCCAGCATTCAACGCTATTCCGGATTCTGTTTTTGTTGACCAACTACCATCCCCTTCAGAATGAACAGCACCTGTAGCTACGTCACCGCTATATGCTGGTACAGAATTTTTATAAAATCTCGCCCGAACATTACCCTGATTGCTACCACCGCCTGAAGTTAGATGTGTGTCTCGCAAATCGAATTTAAGAGTATAGGTTCCGGATCGGGGGACAACCCATTCAGAACGGTCAACAATCTCATATGCTGGAGCTGCATAAATTGTATGATTACCTGTCAATGCCTGAAACATTCTCA
>VAPK010283152.1_pt1 | contig 12528 bp, 4 predicted proteins | sample 3395031 | NCBI WGS metagenome assembly VAPK01 (sample SAMN08290443, study PRJNA428436) | hydrothermal vent metagenome | isolation source: Deep-sea hydrothermal vent chimney 1 | place: Pacific Ocean: Juan De Fuca Ridge | reverse complement strand
TTTATGAAAATTTGTAATAATGTTCTAATTTTACACTTTAAATTTTTAACAAAAATTATCGTTATGAGAAAAATTACAATTATGCTTGCGTTTTTGTTGTTCGCGGGGCTGAATTTTGCCTATGCACAATCAAAAACGATTAGCGGTACGGTAACCGGTGCAGATGATGGCTCAGGCCTTCCCGGTGTTACTGTTCTGGTAAAAGGTACCTCAAATGGTACCGTTACAGATGTTAATGGTAAATATTCCCTGGAGGTGAAAAACAGCGCCACTACGCTCGTCTTTTCATTTGTGGGAATGGAAACACAAGAAATTGCCATTGATGGTAAAACAACGATCAACGTTGTTATGAAAGCTTCCGCTTTATCTCTTAGCCAGGTTGTGGTTACAGCTTTGGGAATTTCGAGAAAAACGAAAGCGCTCGGCTATGCCGTTACTACTGTAAAACCAAACAAATTAAATCAGGAAGCTCAGCCGGATATAATAAGGAGTCTTGCTGGTAAGGTTGCTGGTGTTGATATTACATCTTCTAGTGGTGCTCCTGGTTCATCTACTAGAATTACAATTCGTGGTAACTCTTCTTTTTATGGGAATAATCAGCCATTGTTTATTGTTGATGGTGTTCCTTATAGTAATTATAATTTCACAACTTCGGATCTTAATTCCGGTGGAGGTGCATACGCTAGTGGTATTTCAACTTTAGATCCTAACGATATTAAGTCAATTACTGTCTTGAAGGGGGCAGCAGCAGCAGCTTTATATGGTTCTCGTGCGTCTAATGGCGTTGTTGTAATTGAAACCAAGTCAGGTAATGCTGAAGTTAAAAAAGGTATTGAAATAACTATTTCTTCAGGATTTGCTAATGAGGAAATTTCAAACCTGCCTGATTATCAAAATACTTATGGCGCGGGCACTAACTTTATATATGCAAATGCCAACGGTTCATGGGGGCCACGTTTTGATTCTCAAGATTCAATTGCAACCTGGCCAATGTATAAAGCAGCCTTCCCTCAGATGGGAGATTCAATGCCTTATGTTGCACAACCCAATAATGTATCAAGTTTGTTCCGTACAGGTCATGTTGCTGAAAATTCGATTACTATTACCGGTGGTACCAACAAAACAAACATTAGTATGACTGCCTCTTTACTTGGTAATGATGGATATATTCCAAATTCTTCTTTCAAGAGAAAAAGTGTAAATTTAGGTGGTAATACTATATTGACAAATGGTTTAATTCTTAACAGCTCTTTTGGTTATACAACAAGCACGCAGATTGGAGGTCGTTTTGGAAACAATCAGTCAAGTGCTGCGGGTACAGCTTCTTCGTTTGCCAGAACTTTATGGTTAGCTCGAAATTGGTATATGCAATTGCCTTATCCGAATCCGGCAACAAATGCAAATATAACTCCAAATGGTCCGGGTCAATTCGACAACCCCCTTTGGTCATGGCAACACAATACCATTACAACGAAAGTTGACCGTATGGTTTTTAACGTTGGATTACACTATAAGATAACAAATTATTTAACTGCTAAAGGACTGTTCGGTTCTAATACTTTTTTCCAAAGAAGGAAGCAAATTATTGATATCGGATCAAGAGCGGCTGATGGGAAAGGTTCGCTTATTACTGATGATATCAGAACAAACGAGATTGAAAGCACTCTACTTTTGGCTTTTAATAAAGATTTATTCAAAGGTATTCATTTAGTTGCCAGAGTTGGTTGGAGTTTGAACCAACGTGTAATAGAGCGGAAATCAATTTTTGGTAAAGAGTTTATTGCTGCCAACATTTTTACTATGGATAATACTACTAATGTTACGCCTAACGGTAGTGGATTCTCACAAAGAAGATTATATGGTTTTTTCTATGATATGTCGTTCAGCTTTAAGCATTATCTGTATCTTAACTTTACCGGTAGAAATGACGTATCATCTACACTTCCTGTGAAAAACAGAAGCTATTTTTATCCTGGTTTTTCTGGTTCTTTTATTTTATCACAGGCATTAGGTATTGAAAGTGATGCTATTAACTTTATAAAGCTAAGAGGTTCATGGGCCAAAGTTGGTAACGATGCCGGCCCGTATCTTATTAATACTATTTATCCATTAAGATCTGGTTCTTTTCCATTTAAGGGTATTCCCGGCCAAACTGTTTCAAATACTCTATTAGATCCTAACCTAACTCCGGAGTTTACAAAGGAGTTATCGTTTGGTACAGATGTTACCTTATTTGAGAACAGAGTAAAATTTGATGTTACCTGGTATAATAAAGTTACATCTAATCAAATTGTTACGATTCAAATTCCTGCTTCTTCAGGTTATGATTATTTCCATACCAATGCAGGCGCCCTTCAGAATAGAGGATGGGAAGTAGGTTTAAACCTTGTTCCACTTAAGTTCGATAATGGATTTAATTGGAATATTTATACTACTTTCACTAAAAATGTAAGTAAAGTTACCCAATTGCCGGCAGGTACCAAAAGAGTTATATTAGCTGGCTTATTTGGAGATCCCGAACCTGTATTTGAAGTCGGACAACCTTATGGCATTTTAAGAGGCTCTGTTGACGCTAGAGATAGTAAAGGTAATTTGCTTATTAATCCTGCAACAGGAGTATTGATTAGAGCAAAAGAGAATCAAACCATTGGAGATCCGAATCCCGATTATCTGATTGGTGTGACAAATTCGTTCTCTTATAAAGGCTTGTCTCTAAATTTCGTAGTTAATTATACGCACGGTGGTGATTTGTATTCAAATTCTATTATTAGCATGTTAGGTCGTGGAGTTACCAAGGATACTAAGGACAGAGAGCATAGTTATGTTATACCTGGGTTTTATGGGGATCCAAATACTGGTAAACCGCTTTTGGACGCAAATGGTAAAGAAATTCCAAATATTACTCAGGTTTCTGAAAATGATTTGTACTTTGGTGAGTCATTTGCTATAAATGGAGCTTCAGAATGGGGTGTTTATGATGCTACTGTTTTAAGATTATCCACTATTTCAATTTCGTATGACATTCCTAAAAAGCTTTTAACCAAAATACATATTACAGGCCTTACAATTACACTTTCCGGTAATAACTTATGGTTTTATGCGCCTCATATTCCTAAATATACTAATTTTGATCCAAATATTAACGGATATGGCAATAGTAATGTTCAGGGTATTGAATACTCAAACGCACCTTCTGTGAGGCGATATGGTGTTAATTTAAGAATTACTTTGTAAAAAACATAAAATATTATTATTATGAAAAAAATAAAATTCATTGGCCTTGTGGCAATAGTTTTTCTATTTGCCGGATGCCAAAAGAGTTGGTTAGATATAAATAATGATCCGGATCAGCCTACTGTTGCAAAAGTGAATTTACTTTTGCCGAGTGCAGAACAGAGTATAGCAGCTGATCTTTCAATGGGATTCGAAAACCTTGGTTATAAAGCGGGCGTTTTTACTTCCCAAATTGTAACAAGGCAAAACGAGGATTGCTATGGTATTACGGGTGCTGATATTAATTATTGGAGTGCACTCTATGCCGGACCAATTCCGGATTTGGATAAAATTATTAAAGTTGGTGAGGAAAAAGACTATATGCAGTATGTAGGTGTGGCCAAAATATTAAAAGCTTATACTTATAGTCAAATGGTTGATCTTTGGGGAAGTATTCCTTTTTCTCAGGCAGATTCTGCCGGTATAACATCACCAGTATTTGACCATGGTAAGGCCATATATACTTCTTTATTTAAAATGATTAACGAAGGAATAGCTGACATTAATAATTCGGCCTCTCTTAACATATTAAAGCCATCAGATAATGACCTGATTTATCAGGGTGACATGGATAAGTGGGTAAGGGCCGCGAATACGTTAAAACTAAAATTGTATGATCAGGCAAGGTTAACTTCCTTGTATGATGCGGCTGCCGTAAAGACTTTATTGGCCGGAAAATTAATTGAGCAAGGCGGAGACTTTATGATGTGGTTTGGTACTAGCCAAAATCCTGATAACAGAAATCCGGGAATGGCAGATGAATACTCTGGTTCGCAAATCAGTACTTATATCAGCCCATGGTTCTTTGAAACTTTAATGGGATTGAATCCCAAGGTTTTGACAGGTATTAAGGATCCTCGTATCCCTTACTATTGGTGCAACCAGTCAGGTGGAGTAACACAAAATCCACCTGAATATATGTACGGTAATTTTGTTTCAATTTATTTTGGGAGTAAGGGAATTAACAGAGACCAGGCTGGCAGAAGCACATTTACCATGGTCGGTTTTTATCCGGTTGGCGGCCGCTATGATGATGGTAAATTTACAGGTCAACTTGGAGCTTCCGATGCTGCCGGTGACGCTCCCATGCGTTTTATTACTTATCCTGACAGATTGTTTATTGAAGCTGAATTGGCTCTTGAGCAGGGCGGTAGTGAGGCTGATGCAAGAACTGACTTTGAGGGTGCTTTAAATGCTTCGTTCAAATTAATCGATGAGATTATTAAAGGTTCTGCTACTAACCAGAAGATACCTCTTTTAACAGGAACTACCGCGGTAACTGATTATGTTACTGCTGTTATGGCGGCTTATGATGCAGCGTCTAAAGATAAGAAATTTGAATTAATTATGACCGAAAAATGGATACAACACTGGGGCAGCAATATTGACTCATATACTGATTATAGAAGAACCGGGTACCCCATTCTATTTAATCCAAACACTGATCCATCTAACGGTGGGCCTGATGGATCCGGAGTTGTTCCTACATCATGTTCAAGGGGCTATGCTGTTGCATTTCCATACCCAAGTGGCGAATTGGATCTTAACGTTAATGCTCCGAAACAACGAAACATTACAACGGATAAAATATTTTGGGAAAAATAATTAATTAAATTATAAAGATTATGAAAAATTTTAAATATTTCTTACTTATCATAATGGGTTTAATCTTAGTAAGCTCTTGCGAAAAAGGTAAGGATCTTCGTATGCCAAAGGTTGTCAAGGCAAATAGTGCTGTATTTAAGGTTAATGATACCCTTTCATCTCCTTTTATTAATGTTTCAAATGTTAATGCTTATTCTCTAACATTTGATGTTAATATGTTATTTAACCATCCTTTTAAGAAAATCGAGATCATGGTTGTTATGGATCGCGATTTTTCAAAACAATATCTATTGAAAACAATTACTTCTGTTCCAACCTCTGTAACTATTACCGGTGCTGATATTGTTAAAGCAATTCCTGCACTTGCAAGTAGTGCTGATATTGTTGCTGGTGATGTGTTTTACGTGTTTGGAAATGTTGAATTGACTGATGGAACTTATTTGCCTGGGATGCTCTCTGATGGTAAAATTGCTTTGGCTTCTGATAACATAAATATCGTTGGAATTTTAAAAAATGCTGTGCCGGATATTCGTATTGCTGTTCCTTGTGCATTTAACCCTGCAATGGCAGTTGGCAGTTATCATGCGGTAAGTAAAGATTGGGGGTCAGATGGAAATGTTACTGTTACGGCTGATCCTAACGATCCTTATAAGATTTATGTTTCGGGATTTGAAACGATGGAAGGGCTTGTTGAAGATAAAGGCCCATTGCCGATATTTATTAAAAAGAACTATTCAGTTGATATTCCCAGACATGTGTTAGTATCTTCACTTGCTCCATGGGGACTCAGTTATACTAATTTGGCTTATGGCGGAAGCGGCACTTTTAACACATGTGACGGATCTTATAGCTTGACTATGCAGGTTAGTGTAGATCAGGGATCATTTGGTACTTTTCATTGGAAACTTACCAGAAATTAGTCTAACAGAAACAGAATTATAACTATAATATTTATTTGTAATAGTATCTTTAAAAAGGCCGTTATTAAGCGGCCTTTTTTGATACTGATTCGCATTAGTAATAATTTTTAATTAACTATATCATGAAAAAGTTTACCAGAATTTTTTTCTTGTCTCTTTTTGCTATATTTTTAAATCTGTCTCTTTTTGCTCAGACTGTAGATCACAACGCTGTTGATGGGCAAATTTATTTTCAGTTGAAAACTACTGCGGCGCTTAAGAATCAGGGCGTGAACGGAGTTGTTAATATTAATAATTTACCTGTTGTAAGAGGACTTAAGGAGGCTTACAAGGTAATCCGTGTTAACCGTCCATTTTATAAAGCCAATGACAATCAGTTACAACGTACCTATTTGCTCCATTTCAAAGACATAAAAGATGTGGACAATCTAATTTCTAAACTGAAAAAGGATAAGGATGTTGTTTATGCCGAGAAAGCCCCACTGTTTCACATTCTTTATACACCCAACGATCCTGATTATAATTCCAGTGTTGATTTTAAGTGGTATTTGAATGTGATACAGGCAGGGAAGGCATGGGATATCCAAAAAGGGAACCCCAATATTAAAGTTGCAGTCCTTGATAATGCAATTGATATAAATCACCCCGATTTAAAAAGTAAGATTGTTGCCAAAATTGATCTTGCAAACAATGATGACAACCCCATGCCACCTAAGCAGGATTGGGAGTGGTCACATGGAACCCATGTTTCCGGGCTTGTTGGTGCTGCCACGAATAACGGTATTGGGATTGCTTCCATCGGCTTTAACATCAGCTTGATAGCAGTAAAGATTTCCAGCGATTCAACCACCGGCAAAACTATGTCTTTTGGTTATCAGGGAATTGTTTGGGCTGCAGATCATGGTGCTAACGTAATCAGTATGTCCTGGGGGGGGGCCGGTTATTATAAAACAGGACAGAATGTGGTTAATTATGCCTATAACAAAGGATGCGTATTAGTGGCAGCTGCCGGAAACGATGGTAATTCCAGCGCTTTGTATCCGGGAGATTATGATCATGTTATTTGTGTTGCCTCCACCAATATTAATGATATAAAATCTTCTTTTTCACAATATGGAAAGGCGATTGATGTTTGTTCTCCCGGTGGTAGTAGAGGCAAGGAAATCTATAGTACAGTGGATCTCCCTTATCAAAATTATGGATACATGGAGGGAACATCCATGGCTACTCCGATAGTTTCCGGCTTATGCGGTCTTATGCTTTCGGAGGATCCGACATTAACACCCGAAAAACTGGAAGCTATTTTAAAGGCAACCTGCGATAATATTGATACTCAAAATGTGGGTTATGCTGGTCAACTTGGTGCAGGACGTATCGATGCTTTTAAAGCTGTAGAAGCTGTTAAAGACAGTATGGCATTGCACTCAATAGTGGCCAATTTCAAAGCCAGTTCTGTTACTATTCCACAGGGTTCAGCGGTTAGCTTTACCGATTTGTCTGATGGTAATCCAACTGCCTGGAGCTGGATTTTCGAAGGTGGTACCCCTTCTCATTCCAATTTGCAGAACCCCACGAATATAAAATATTCAAATCCCGGTGCTTTTAAGGTAAGCCTTACAATTACCAACGGAACAACAACAAATACAGAAGTTAAAACAAAATTCATTTTAGTTTATCCTTTACGTACGGGAGCATGGTTACCACAGGCTACCGGTTTTACTACCCAAAGCAGAGGTATTGACCATATTTCCATAGTTAATCCCAGTGTGGTATGGGCAGATGCTTACGATGGTTCGGGTAATGGTGTAAATCCATTGGAATTTACAAAAACTACCGATGGTGGAATAACATGGGAACCGGGCAAATATTCCGGTGTTCCCAATAATTATGCTGTTTCCTGTATCACAGCTGTTGATACATCCAATGCCTGGATAGCAATGTATAGTACCGGAACTTCCGGAAATGGGGGCGTGTACGCAACCAATAATGGCGGTGTTACTTGGACACATCAATCTACTGCCGCTTTTGACAATAAGGCTTCTTTTCCTGATATTATTTATTTCTGGGACAAGCAGAATGGTGTTTGTATGGGAGATCCTGTTAACAATTATTTCGAAATTTATACGACTACTAACGGAGGTGTAAACTGGATACCGATACCCACAGGAAATATTCCTGTTTCAGTTTCCGGTGAAGCCGGTTGGACTGATTTGTATGCTGTTTACGGTAATACAATCTGGTTTGGAACAAACAAAGGTAGAATATACAAATCTACAGATAATGGTTTGCATTGGACAGTAGTGTCAGCCGGACTGTCAAATATTTCCACCCTTGGTTTCCATAACGATAGTATAGGTATCGTTACCGATGTGCAGCATGACCCAAATTCCGGAGTTGTAACAAGTTACCAAATGAAAAAAAGTACGAATGGCGGTACTACCTGGACAACAGTAACTCCTTCCGGCCAATATTTCAAATCGGACATGGCAGTAGTTCCTGATTCCCCCGGAATGTTGATATCTACCGGTATATCCCAGACTTTGGCGAAGAGTGGCTCTGCCTATTCCTTAGACGAAGGGAATACCTGGACTATGCTCGATGACTCCATTCAATATACTTCCGTTAAATTTTATAATAGCGCTGTAGGCTGGGCTGGCGGATTTAGCGAAAATTCAACTTCACGCGGAATCTGGAAATGGCCTGGCATTCCTACAACAGCAGTCAGGGATATTCCAGGCACGAGCGGAATAAAGATTTATCCCAATCCATCCTCAGGTGTTGTTCATTTTTATGTGCCGGAAGTAAAAAAGATATTTGAGATTTCTATTTTTGATATGCAGGGCAAGTTAATAAAGCATATTCGGGACAGAGTGGCCAATAGCTCACACGAATATACTTTGAACTTAAGGCAATTGAAAAAAGGGTTTTATGTTGCAGTCCTAAAAGTAAACCAGACTGTTATCAAAAAGAAAATTGTTATTCAATAGTAACAATTAGATAAAAACAGCTTGTATTGATGATTTCCGAGTCCGGCCTGAAAGAAAATAAGAGTAAATATTGAAAAAGAAAACCATGACTTTTTCAGGCCGGACTTATCTCCGAATAGGAGGAAAATATTGTTAAATTTCTTTGCAAAGGCCATTTTTTGTGAGCCGCCTGGATGATGGTATATTGTGAATTATGAGCAAATATTAAGCTTAGTATTTTAAGGGCAATTGTTTTTTAACATTTCCACTTCTTCGGGTTTGAAGTGTAATGTATTGCAAATCAATGAATAAGTATGATGTTTCAGGAAAATAAAAAAAATAATATTTTTTATGAATTTCGTGAGAATGTTTTAATTTTACACTTTAAATTTTTAACAAAAAATTATCATTATGAGAAAAATTACAATTATGCTTGCGTTTTTATTTTTCGTAGGGCTAAATTTCGCCTTTGCACAAACAAAAACGATTAGCGGTACGGTAACCAGTGCGGATGATGGCTCTGCTCTCCCCGGAGTTACTGTACAGGTAAAAGGTACTACCAATGGTACTATTACAGATTACAATGGGAAATATTCTCTTACGTTAAATCTGAAGCAGGGCAACACTCTGGTTTTTTCTTTCGTGGGAATGGGAACTAAGGAAATACCGATAGGCAGTTCCAACACCATTGACGTTGCAATGAAATCTTCTACTTTGTCCCTAAACCAGGTCGTAATAACGGCTTTGGGTATTTCGAGGGAAAAGAAATCCTTGGGTTATTCTACCCAAAATCTTAGTGGAAATGTTGTTAATGCTGTAAAAAATAATAATGTTATCGATGCCCTCTCCGGTCGTGTTTCCGGTGTTCAGGTTAAAACCAGTGGTAACCTGGGTGGCTCAACCAACATTATTATCAGGGGGTACACATCCCTTACCGGTAACAACCAGCCACTTTTTGTTGTTGATGGTGTTCCTATCACCAACACAACCACAAACTCCGGTTATCAATCCACAGGAGGTGCAGGATTTGACTTTGGTAGTGCGGCTTCTGACATTAATGCTGCTGATATTGAGTCAATCAACGTGCTGAAAGGTGCTGCTGCAACCGCTTTGTACGGTTCACGTGCTGCCAACGGAGTGATCATTATCACCACAAAAACCGGACGGAACGATAAATATCTTTCCAATAAAGGAATTGGTATCAGCTTTAGTTCCAACACTTCGGTAGGTACGGTTGATAAAAGTACATTCCCTACCTATCAAACTCAATACGGTGCAGGTTACGGCCCCTATTACAGTAATTCCGATCACCCTCATTTGTATTATGGTAAGTTGCCTTTTTCAGGTGGTAAAGATGTTTATTATGTACCAACAACCGAGGATGCTTCTTATGGAACGAAGTTCGATCCTAACTTTCAGGTATATCAGTGGGATGCTTTTGTACCCGAATCACCTTATTATAAGAAAGCTCGTCCGTGGGTAAATGCTGCCAACGACCCTATTACCTTTTTTAATACCGGTATTTCTACAACCAATACAGTGGCCGTAAACGGAGCTTCAACTAAAAGTGCTTTCCGTTTGTCTTACACGAACTTTCATCAAACCGGTGTTGTTCCTAACAGCAAGCTGATAAAGAATACCTTTACTTTGAATGCAAGCCATAAGTTGCTTAAAAACTTTACGGTTAGTACAACAGTTTCTTTTATCCGCCAAAATACTACAGGACGTAATGGTACAGGTTATAATGATAACTTTTTGACCAGTTTCCGTCAGTGGTGGGAAATGAACGTGGACGTTCAGGAACTTAAAACCCTGTACGACAAAACGGGCAGAAATATTACCTGGAACATGAGTGACCCGGCAGGTGGAAACTTAAAACCTATTTATTGGAATAACTATTATTGGGAACGTTATAAAAACTACGAATCAGATACACGTAACCATTTGTTGGGTAATATTCAGGCAAAGTGGGACATTACCGATTACCTGAGTGTAACGGGTCGCGTTTCTCTGGATACTTATACCACGCTTCAGGAACAACGCAAAGCAGTGGGTAGTGTTCCCGGTGCCTTTGGTATTGGTTTAGGAACTATAGGCTCAGGCTATTCACGCTACAACCTGAATGCCATGGAGACTAACTATGATTTAATGGTTAACTTTACCAAAAATATTACTGAAAAATTGAACTTAACAGCCTTGGTTGGTGGTAATATCCGTCGTACCAACAGAAGTTCTATCTTCGCTTCTACCAATGGTGGTCTGATTGTTCCGGATCTTTATTCTGTTGCTAACTCGAAGAATTTACCTCTTGCACCCTTAGAAGGAATATCTTCCATTGGTGTTTATGGTGTTTTTAGTAGTGTTTCACTGGGTTGGAATGATATGTTGTATTTAGATGCTTCTTTGCGGAGAGATATGTCCTCCACTTTGCCTCTTGACAACATGGTTTACTATTATCCTGCTATTTCTACCAGTTTTATCTTCTCCAAATTGCTTAAAGCAGATTGGTTACCATTTGCTAAAGTAAGACTGAATTATGCTGAGGTAGGAAACGATGCTCCCTTTGCAAGTTTGTTTGATACTTATGCTCAGCCCAGTCCATTTGGAAATGTAACCCTGTTTTCGGTTCCCAGTACGAAGAATAACTCTCAACTGAAATCGGAAAAAACCAAGAGTTGGGAAGCAGGCCTGGAAATGACCTTCCTTCACAAGCGTTTGGGATTTGATTTGTCTGCATACAAAACGAATACTATTAACCAGATTATGCCTGTTTCTATATCCCGTGCTACCGGTTACTCAACCAAATATGTTAATGCCGGGAATATCGAAAACAAGGGTCTTGAATTGAATGTCTATGGAACCCCGATTAAGACCAAAGATTTCAATTGGAATATCAATGTGAACTGGTCTCTTAACCGGAACAAGGTGGTTTCTTTGTATGAAAAGGTTCATAATCTGCAACTTGGTAGTTTTCAGGGTGGTGTTACTCTTAATGCTACTGTTGGGCAGCCTTATGGTACTATCCAGGGACGTGACTTTGTTTATAAAAATGGTCAAAAAGTAGTAGCTGCTAATGGTTATTATGCAAAAACTACAACGACTAATAATATTATCGGAGATGTGAATCCCAAATACCATGCCGGTATTACCAACAGCTTTAGCTATAAAAACTGGACTGCCAGTTTCCTCATTGACATCCAGGTTGGTGGTAGCGTCTTCTCCTTAGACCAGTATTATGGTCAAGGTACCGGGTTATATCCTAATACTGTAGGTACAAATGATTTGGGAAAACCTATTCGTAACACACTTGCCAATGGTGGTGGTGTTATTCTTTCTGGTGTTACTGCAGACGGTAAACCCAATACCAAACGTGTTGTTGCTGACCGCTATAGTGGACCTTTCGGATGGGTACGTAATCCTAATTCAGCCTTTGTTTATGATGCTTCTTATGTGAAATTGAGAGAAGCCCAGATTTCTTACCATTTTCCAAATAGAATGTTAAAAAACATAGGTGTTAAATCTCTTTCCCTCGGAATAGTAGGCTCGAACCTTTGGCTTATTTTCAAGAATCTGCCTTATGCCGATCCTGAAGCCGGTCTTGGTGCCGGAAATCTACAGGGATGGCAAAGTGGTGTAATGCCTACCGTGCGTAACATAGGTTTCAATCTTAACGTTCAATTTTAAACATTATTCAAGATGAAAAAAATACTATTTATATTACTGGCCTTTTTAGCAGTATCTTGTTCAAAGCAAAAAATAGCTGA
>VAPK011225233.1_pt1 | contig 12529 bp, 10 predicted proteins | sample 3395031 | NCBI WGS metagenome assembly VAPK01 (sample SAMN08290443, study PRJNA428436) | hydrothermal vent metagenome | isolation source: Deep-sea hydrothermal vent chimney 1 | place: Pacific Ocean: Juan De Fuca Ridge | reverse complement strand
TTATATGGCTGGAATGCTGGAAGGAATCTTAAAGAAATACGATTTTGAATTGTATCCGTTTATAATGATGGTTATGTTGGGGTCTGCAGTATTGTTACTGCTACTTTCCCCATTTTTAAACAAAGCAATGAAAGGAATACACTAAGAATAATGAGCGTATTAGTATAAATATATTTAGACCCTGCTAAAGAAATTTAGCAGGGTTTCTTTTTAAATTTTTAAACAATTATGAGTACAGAAAAAAAATCTTTAGGATTTATTGGTTTATTACAATCATTTACCAAACCTTTTTGGCTGGCAAGCATTATGGAACTTTTTGAACGTTGGGCATGGTATGGTTTATTTGCTGTGTTGGCTTTATATTTAACAGGCTCAACAGATGAAGGTGCACTTGGTTTTACTCATATTGAAAGGGGAGAAATCATGTCGTATGTTACCTTTATTTTATATTTATTACCTATTGTTACAGGAGCTATTTCTGATAAAATAGGGTATAAGTTATCCCTCATAATTGCTTATGTATTATTAGCGGTAGGATATTATTTTATGGGTGAGGTAACATCTTATTCAGCAGTGTTTCTTATGTTTTTGGTTGTTGCTGTTGGTGCTGCAATGTTCAAACCTGTTGCATCTGCAATTGTTACTAAATCTACAGATGATCGAAACTCTTCATTTGGTTTTGGTGTTTTTTATATGATGGTTAATATCGGAGGCTTTTTTGGCCCACTTTTTTCTGCTAAATTAAGAGATGAATATGGTTGGAAAATAGTTTTTATAATGGCTACAACAGCAATTTTAGTAAACCTGATTATTGTTATTTTCTTTTTTAAAGAACCTAACCGTGAAAAGAATTCTGATTCACTGGGAAAAACTGTTTTAAAGTCACTTATAAATATTTGGGAAGCCTTATCTGATATGAGACTTACCCTTCTATTATTGATTATGGTGGGTTTTTGGGTTATGTTCAATCAGTTGTTTTATACACTTCCTGTTTTTATTGAGGAATGGATAAATACCAGACCAGTTTATGATCTTTTTCATAAAATTTTACCACCAATTGCCGAGTTTTTAAAAAATAAAGAAGGTGCAATAAATCCTGAGATGATTGTAAATTTAGATGCTTTTTTTATTGTTATTCTCCAAATGGGTATTTCAATGATTATTTTAAAATGGAAACCTATCAGTGCAATGATGTCTGGTATTATTATAGCCATGATTGGTATAGGAATATCATTTTATACGGATAATAGTTTATATACGGTACTAGGTATATTGATTTTTGCCATAGGTGAGATGACTTCTAATCCAAAATTTTCTGATTATATTGCTAAAATATCTCCTAAAGGTAAAGAGGCTTTATATATGGGTACTTATTTTCTGCCAATTGCATTTGCTAACCTTTTAACCAAGTGGATTACAGGTGATCTTTATGAAAAATATGCAGATAAAGTGGCTATAATTAGAGAAGATTTGGGAAATAAAAGTATTGAATTACCGGAGATCTCAGATTCTTATTCAAAAAACAATTTTTATGCAGATGCAGCAGACAAACTACAAATGACTCAGGAGCAGATGACTACTTATATGTGGGATACTTATCATCCAAGTAATATATGGTATTTTATTGCTGGTATTGGTTTAATTACTGTAGTGGGTCTTTTAATTTATAATTCGGTAATAAGTAAAAAAGATAAGCAAAAGAATATGGTTTAATCAATTGTTTAAAAATTACTTCTTTTCATTAGAAGTAATTTTTGAATTTTTTCACCAATTAAAATAAGTAAAAAACTATGCAGGTAACTACTGATAAACAATCGGTCAATAAAGAAATTTTCGGTCATCCAGTTGGTTTATTCGTTCTTTTTTTTACTGAAATGTGGGAGCGATTTTCCTTTTATGGAATGCGTGCCATTCTCACCTTATATTTAGTTTCTAAAACTACCGATATAAACGATGGTCTAGGTTGGAGCAATACAGAAGCTCTTGAATTATACGGATGGTATACCATGTTCGTGTATTTAATGTCTATTCCTGGTGGTTTTATTGCGGATAAATTCCTCGGTCAGAAGAAATCTGTGCTTGTTGGTGGAATTTTGCTGGTTGCCGGTCATGGTATTTTGGCATATACGGAGATGTGGGCATTTTATACCGGACTTGTTTTGATTGTTCTTGGAGTAGGAATGTTAAAACCCAATATCTCAACCATGGTTGGTGGGTTGTATCAAAAAGGGGATATAAGAAGAGATAAAGGTTTTACCATTTTTTATATAGGAATCAATATCGGATCCTTTTTGGCAAGTATTATTGTTGGATATGTTGGAGAAGTGATAGGATGGCACTATGGATTTGGTCTCGCCGGAATTGGAATGCTTTTAGGCTTGCTGGTATATTATTTTGGACAACCTTATTTGAAAGATGTGGGGAATTTTATTGGTAATTCAAAATCTGAAAAGGAAAAAGAATTATTAAAAAAACCACTTACTAAAATTGAAAAAGATAGAGTAATTGTTCTTTTTATTTCCTTTTTAATAGTGATCGTCTTTTGGGGAGCTTATGAACAGGCCGGTGGACTTTTAAACTTATATGCCAAAGAAAAGACGAACAGGATGTTAATGGGATTTAAGGTTCCTGCTTCATGGTTCCAGTCTCTTTCTGCGCTTTTTATCATTATTATTGGAACAACTGTCGCACGATATTGGGCAAAACGAAAACTTGATGGTAAAAATGCATCCTCTATTTTTAAAATGCTGGTAGGGTTAATTATCATGGGAACAGGGTTTTTATTTATGTCGGCTGCATCATTACAATTTGAAAAAGAAGGCTCTTCAGCAATGTACTGGCTTATATTTGCTTACTTTTTAAATGTTGTTGGTGAGTTAAGTTTGTCTCCTGTAGCGTTATCTTTTATTACCAAACTTGCCCCGGTAAAATATGCTTCGATCATGATGGGTGTATATTTTGCAATGACAGGAATTGGTAACAAACTGGCAGGTTTATTAGGTGAATCTGCTTCACACTATGGTGAATTCACCATCTTTACAGGAATTGCGGTGTTTAGTATTCTTTTTGGAATGTTGGTGATGCTCTTCCGTAAGAAATTACATAATCTTACCCATGGTGCTGAAGATGATGAACATGTGATGGCGGAGTAAAGTATGGATAAAAAAATCCATTAAAATAATTTTGCGAAACTTTGAGTTTTCTTTGCGTACATCTGTGTAATAACGATTGCCAAAAGTTGCCAATAATTAGTATCTAAAAAATATCGAATAATTAAAATAAATACATTGTAATGTCTGATCAAACACTAATAAAAGAACAACCACAAATTTTAGGTCACCCCGTTGGATTATTTGTTTTATTCTTTACCGAAATGTGGGAACGTTTTTCCTATTATGGTATGCGTGCTTTACTAATACTATTTTTGGTAGCCAAAATTGAAGAGGATGGCTGGGGCTGGAGTCGGGGAGAAGCTTATGCGCTTTACGGATGGTATGTGATGCTGGTTTATTTTATGCCATTACTGGGAGGTTGGCTTGCCGACAACAAATGGGGACATGTAAAAACAGTAGTTATTGGTGCATCTATTATAACACTGGGTCATGCTTCTATGGCTGTTTCTGATTTACAGATGGGCATGGATTTTAAATTTATCTTTTATCTTGGTTTATTCTTAATTATTTTGGGTACAGGTTTATTCAAACCAAATATGTCATCTATAGTTGGAAAAATGTATCCTCCGCAAAGCGAAAAAAAAGATGGTGCATATACAATCTTTTATATGGGAGTAAATTCAGGTGCGTTTATAGGAACTTTGCTGGTTGGTTGGATTGGCGAAACTTTTAGCTGGACCTGGGGATTTGGTCTGGCAGGTATTTTTATGTTTTTTGGATTGTTACAGTTTTATTTTGCAAGAGAAGTTTTTGGAAAAGCAGCATCACAACCCAAGCCTAAAGAAGAGAATTTAACAAAAGAGCAAAAAGAACAAGATGTTCCTTTTACCCGAAAAGACATGATTTTAACCGGAATTGGTGGGTTTTTAGCCATTTCATGGATCATTGATGGTTTGTATTCTGTCGTAACCAGAGGAAATCATTTTTTAGTAAAAGATCTATTTTCGTTCCAGGCCTTTGGTTCTTCTATTTCTGTTGATATGTCTGCTTTGTTTTTCTTGCTCTCACTGGTATTTTTTATTAGTATGGGAATTTCCAGGTTACAACGCTTTCAAACCATTGAAAAAGATCGTTTGATAGTGGTCTTTATCATTGCCTTTTCTGTTATTTTCTTTTGGGCAAGTTTTGAACAGGCAGGCACTACCATGAATATTTTTGCCAAAGATTATACCAACAGAACTTTAGCAGGCAACTGGGGTTTAGTTTATAAGATCATTGATTTTATCCTTTCCATTGCTCCTATGCTGGTATTGACCTGGGTAATTTATAAACTGGGAAAAGTAATTATTAAAAAGTATCCATTAACTATTTTATTTACATCTATTAGCTTTATTATTATTTGGGGATTGGTAATTTACAGAGTTTATGATAAGTTAACCGGAACATCAGCTTTGGTAGATACTTCCTGGTTTCAAATCCTGAATCCTGTTTTTATCATTTCACTGGCTCCTTTGTATTCTAAATTTTGGGAGAAATATAAATTTTCAGGACCTCAAAAGTTTTTTGGTGGTTTCACTTTATTAGCCGCTGGTTTCGGAATGTTAGCAATTGGGGCAGCCAGTATTCCTGCAGGAGCAGCAACCGCTTCTGTAAGTATGATCTGGTTGATATTAGCCTATTTTTTACATACAATGGGCGAATTAGCTGTCGCACCGGTTGGTTTGTCTTATGTAAGTAAATTAGCGCCTGCAAGAATGCTTGGTTTCTTATTTGGAATCTGGTATGTGTTTACCGGTCTGGCAGGAAAATTAGCCTCTATCATGGCAGAATATTCGGATGGAATAGCAGAAAATAATGGCTTTTCCGGCTTTTTTCTGATTTTTACAATCATTCCTTTTATCGCAGGACTGATAATGCTTAGCCTTAATAAACCTATTAAAAGAATGATGCATGGGATTGATAAGTAGTAAATTGACCTATGAGTTAATGTAAAAATGATTTAATGTGTTGATGTGAGTCAAAGGGTGAAAGGTGACAAAAACATAATCATCCTTGCTACATTAGCAGGCGATATTTAGGAATGAGATTAAATCATTTTTTTTAACTAATAATTCAGATTATTATTGCCGCATTAAAATATTCGCTCATTAACACATTATTAATAAGAAACAATTGTTACGTAAAAACACTTTTAACATAATTTATACGTTCTTTTTGTAATTTCAATATTAATTTTGCAACCAATTAACAAAAAACACTAAAATGAAGAAAGGATTATTAATGTTTATCGCTTTGATTGCTTTAAACTTTACCACAAAAGCACAAGACAAAGAAATAAACTGGATGACGATGAATGAGGCATTAGATGCTCAGGCAAAAAAACCAAAGAAGATCATGATGGATGCTTATACCGACTGGTGCGGACCTTGTAAAATGTTAGATAAAAACACTTTTCAAAATCCGGATGTGGTTAAATATGTCAACGAGCATTATTATGCAGTGAAATTTAATGCAGAAGGAGAAAGTGATATCAACTATAAAGGGCAAGATTATTCAAACCCGGGTTATGATAAATCAAGAGCTGGTGGTAGAAATGCACAACATCAATTGGCACAGGCTTTTCAAATCACCGCCTATCCAACGATCATGTTCTTTAATGAAAAAGGAGGTCCAATTGCACCCCTTCCGGGATATAAAACTCCGCAACAGCTGGAATTATATTTAAAATTGTTTTTGAATAACGGGCATGAAAAAATAACGACCAAAGAAGCATGGGAAGCATATCAAAAAGATTTTAAATTTGAGTTTAAGGGGTAATAAACATTCCTTTTAAAAAAAATATTCTCACCCAATTATTTTTTTTAAAATGAAAAAGTAACTGGGTGAATTACTTTAAAACACCTAAAAATCCTACAATTCCATCAATTATTATAATCTTTCTGTGGTCTCTGTGGTTGATCCTGCTGGCAAGGCGTTTAAATTTAATTTTGATGATCGGATAAACATCGACACCACCTTCTTTCAGTTCACTGACTACATTTTTAATAATTCCCTTGCTCGCATAAGCATCATAAATAACTCGTACCGTAACCCCTTCTTTGGCTTTTTTGATCAGGATATTTTTGATCTGATTCCCCCTTACATCATTTTCCCATGCGTAATACTCTATGTGGATAAATAATCTTGCTTTTTCAATTTTATCAAGAACTTCCGGGAATTTCTCTTCACCGTTACGGAGTAGTTTATAGTCATTAAAATTTAAATTCTCCTTCCCCTGATTGTATAAAAACCAGACCAGTTCTTTATATTGCCATAAATCATCCTTATATTCAATCAAAAGTCTCGTAGTGTTATTTTTATGAATTCTGATAAAGGATTTTGAAATCTCTCTCATCTCCTGATAACGCATTTTGCTTAGTTTTGAATTTCACAGATCACTCCCCATTGTGTAAAAAATTATTAACCCGATCAGAGGTGCAAAAAATACCAGAATTAAATAAGTTAAGTGTTTTAGGAGTTGAATAGGTTTCAATAAATATCCGGCAAACAGTAAAAAGAATGACCAGAAAATAAAGAAATCCGAAAATCCTAAGATAAAAAGGATTTATACTAATTTCTAAAGCATTCATACTTAAAGTTTGATTTGTACAGTTATATCTGTTTACAGATATGATTCAAAAAATAAAAAATAATCGGAGAATCAATGTATTTATCCATATTTGTTTTCCTTATCAATAGTTAGAAAACAATATTTTAAACAAAAAGAACCTGATCCCTCTTAAAGCTTTGAAAGACAATCTTTGGTAATAAGGTCAAATCAGGTTTTCATATAGATCTCTTCCTGTATTTGAATTGCATAATTGTGTAAATATAAGCAAATCGGAAGATATTCTGTATTTGGATTTTGTAGCAAAAAAACAAGACAGGAATCAGACAGGTTCATTTTACGGGTACATTGATGGTATCTTTATTGGATATAAAATCAACATTCGTTCTGCTTTTTGGTATTTCAAAGAGTAATAGACCCCCGGAAGTAAAATTTAGTTCAATTCCGGGAAGAATCTCAAAACCAACAATTGTTTTGGCTCCTTCAGAGATGTATTTAGTAAGTTTGATCTTTCCTGGTTTTTTCGAAGGTTTAACCATAATTGCCGCAACATTGAATTTATCAAAATCCGGTGGAGTTACTTCATTGTTCATAGTTTTAGCAGTACCAAAATATTTATTGAATTCATCAAGAGAAGAAACTGCCACAAACTCAACATCTCTGTCAAACCCTACATCATTTTCAACGAAATAGCCATTTAATTCTTCAAATCTGGTTGCTCCCAGAGTTGTTTTTTCTGTCTTTTCAATTTTTGGTACTTTTACTTCTTTTAACTCTTTCTTTTTAGGTGATTCACAGGCAAATAGTACACCTGCGATAAATATCATACTTATTAGCTTTCTCATTTTTGTTTTATTAAGGAACTCACCGGGCGACCCTGGGTGATCGGTGGGTGATATGATTGATCTGACAAACTATTATTTGATTGTGATTTAAATTATCAGATCAGTAAAAAACCAACAATCATGGATGTTTAGGTCAGGGCTTCATTTAAATGAAACCCTGACGACTAAACAACTTATTTTTTATAAACGGTGTTTCCTTCTTTAATCGTTTCTATAACTTTGATGTTTTTGATATCATCAACATTCTTCACTTTTAACGGATTTGTATCGAGGATCACAAAATCGGCTAGTAAGCCTTCTTTAATCTTTCCTTTTCTGTTTTCTTCAAAGAACTGATAAGCGGGACCCGTAGTGATCTGTTGTAAAGCAGCATAAGCATCGATCCTTTGATCAGGACCGAGGATCTTACCGCTTCTTGTTTCCCGCTTCATTGAAGTCCACATGACAAAGAACGGATCTAAAAGCGTAACATTAAAATCCGTGTGATTTGAAGTAATGATACCCAGATCATTAGCAGATTTAATCGGACTGATAAACGAAGCTTTCTTTAAACCAACATTACGGATATGTACATCACCCCAGTAAAACACATGATTGGTAAAATAGGTTGGTGTAATTCCCAGTTCCACATATTTTTTAAGATGTTCCGGTTTTTGGAACTGTGAGTGAATGATCACAGGTCTTTTATTGTCTCCTGCCTTAACTCCTGCTTTTTCAATGGCGTATATGGCATCTTCTATAGCTCCGTCACCATTGGCATGGAGCATGATCTGGATATTATTATCTACCATGGTTTTAGCCAGTTCAGCCAGTTCTTTTCGTGGAATGGAGGTATTACCTACCCAGTTCTTTTCACCATTGGGTCCGGGAACCTTATAAGGTTCAGCCATATATGCAGTCAGACCTTGTGGTGACCCGTCCAGTGTAAATTTACCCCCTGCAAATTTCAAGCGATTATCATATTTTCCAAACGGATATTCAGGGTTGTTCAGCCATTTATCCATTTCATTAAAACCTGGTAATGAAACAATGTCAATAAAGAATCTTTTTTCTTTAGCCGCTCTTTTTAAGGTGTTCATATCTTTAATATGGGTAAATCCTTCTACAGTATGAGTATATCCATTGCAGGTGTAAAGCATTTGTGCAGCTTTTACCAGATTCATCATTTCATCTTCTGAGGGTTGTGGCAGTTTATCAAAAACAGGCATATAGGCCATTTCCATTAAAAGTCCGGCAGGTTCATTTCCTCCGGGTAAGCGGGCAATTACACCTCCTTCAGGAGTTTTCGTATTCTTGTCAATACCGGCCCATTCCTGTGCTTTTGAGTTTAAAACTCCGCCATGCATGGAAATGTGAATGATCAGCACTTTATTGTTCGGAAAGGCTTTATCAAGATCCCGTTTTGTAATATGACGTTTTTCTTTTAACAGATCCTGGTCATAACCCCAGCCAACGATCCATTCACCATCTTTAATCCTTTTTCCCTTTTTAAAATCCTGTAATTTTTTGATCATGGAAGGAATATCGGTTACAGTTCCCATGGGAGGTGATGCACAGTTAACCTGAGTTACCATCAGCATTGCAGACATAAAATGTCCGTGTGGATCGATAAAACCGGGCAACATGGTTTTTCCCTGCAGATCGATCTTTTTGGCTTTAGGGTATGCTTTCAGTGCTTCATCTTTACTACCTGTAAATGCGATTTTACCATCATTTTGTACAACAGCTTCCACATATTGTGGCTTATCGCCATCCATTGTAATGATATCCCCACCGTAGTAAATGGTTTGTGTTAATTCTTTCTCTGTTTTATCAGATTTCTTAGTATCATCTGAACTTTTTTTGTCATTACAGCTAAACAAAACGGTAACAAACAGTAATAAAAATGAAATTTTTTTCATCATAATTATTTAGGTTTTTGTGTTTTAGGTTTCTTAATTTTTTCTCTTTTTCCCAAGGATCTCGACTTTGGCTCTTTTTGTAAGTAGCATATTGCCAACGGCATCGTATTCTATTTCAATGATTTTTAACTTTTTATCGTTACCCGGTAAATCAAAAGCAAATGAACTCATTCCTTTACTTAAAACTCCAACCCCTTTTGCGTTGTAGTCTTTTTTTGTACCATCATCCATGGTTAAATGTACTTTTTTCAATTTTAAAGTACCCTGAGTGCATTTGACCTTAATTTTTGACACATTGCGTTCGTTTCCATACGGAGTGATCTTATCTGTTTCTCCTTTTTTATACGCCACATCTTTTTTTGCTATTACAACCCAGTTGCCGTCATCAGAATCGTTTTGGGCAAAGGAATAACTTACAGAACCAATGAGAATAGCGATAAAAAACAATATTCTAAAATCTTTCATAATCTTACTTTTTTAAAGTGGCTGTTTTTGTCATTTTATAGTTGCCTTTCAGGTCTCTGAAAACCACAGTGTTCCAAACCTCACCATTATCCAGTTTAAAATCAATATCATAATTGACACCGGCAACTACCTGTGTTTTTACTTTTACAATTTTATCCAGCTTTGCAGAGGTATTCATCTGTTTTAACACAAAATCCAGTGCTTTTTCAACATCGGGTGTTAATTTGGTTTCGCTCCAGCCACCTGGCATACTCTTTGTTTTATTCATGTGTTCTTTTCCTTTAAAAATTACGCTCACTACCTTAATATCTTTGATATGCATGGGTTCCACCTTAAACGGATCCTCCTGTAGAATAGTGAAATTTGCGGTCTTTCCTGTTTTTATGGAACCGATACTGTTTTCCTGATCTAATGTTCTTGCTGCTGTTATGGTTACCGCCTGCATTGCTGTAAAGACATCAATTCTTTGATCCTGAGAAAATTTACTATTTTCGGCTGTTTCTCTGTTTACGGCTGTCCAGACCAGTGTTAAAGGTTCGGCTGGAGCCATGGCAAAATCAGAGTGAAAAGAAACCGGAATATCCCTTTTGGTCAGCTCTTTGATACGTACCAGATTTTCGGCTCTTTCGGCACCGAGACCATATTTTGAATATTTATCGGCCAATGCCCAGAGATAATACGGATTTACTGAGGTTTCCATACCTAGTTCTTTTACTTGCAGTGCTATATCAGCATCAAAATAACCCATATGATGTAATGTAAAACGATGATCTTTTCTAGGATATGCTTTTTGATCTTCTTTATTATAATCCAGTACCTGTTGAATACCCAGGTCACCATTAGAATGCACATGAATCTTATAATCATTCTTCCAGTAAAGGCTTAATTGCTCTTTGAACAGGTCTAAAGGGGTCATCCACTGCCCTTTGAAATCATCAGAGATATATCCGTCTTTCATCTGCATGGCCAGCGAATAGATAGCTCCGTCTGAAAAGAGTTTAACCTGATTGGGCAGGAAAAAAATATTATCGGTATTGTATTGCTCCGGCAGTTTTTCCATTGCCTTCATCGCTTTTTCATTACTGTTTCCACTCATGGCGTAAAGTTGTGTACCGTTTGGGATCAGAAACACATCATAAGGAGGATTTTTATCCATTTCAGATTTTAACAGATCGTATTCCATTTTAAAATCAGAACTTGGAAAACCCGGTTCAGCAATGGTTGTAACTCCGTTTCTCAGCATTAATTGTGTCATCATACTCAGTCCTTTTTTATAGGAAACCGGATCGAGAAGTATATTTCCGATCTTGGGGAGCAGCAAAAGCCATCCGGCTTCATAAAAATGACCTTTTTTCCATTCAACCTGTGGATTTCCTTTAAAATCATCTTCGGTGATGTTAAAAAGTTCAATGGCTTTATCATTTAAAAATATTTCATGAAATGAACGGTGTATAACACCTACAGGTTTGTCCGGAGCCATTTTGTTCAGCATTTCCCTTGACAGATCTCCATGCCACAACTGATGATATCCCCATACAAAGAACATCTTATCAAGTTGTGCTTTGTTGTCAATGGCTTCCTGTAAAAGGGCACGGTAAGTTTCGGGCGTTTTTGCAGCCTTAGTGGTTTCTCCGGGTTTGTTCCAGCTAAATGGAGCTATGGTCTCATTTGGAAGCATCAGTGCAGCGATAGACGGATGCAAGTGAGGCTCGATAAACCCGGGCATCATGGTTTGCCCCTTCAGGTCGAATTTTTGAGCGTTTTTATACTTTTTAAAAGCCTCTGCTTTTTTGCCTACAAAGACAATTTTATCCTTATCACTTACTATGGATTCAACATACTCTGCATTATCCCCTTCCATGGTAATGATATCACCACCAAAATAAATGGTTTGATCTGATGAGTTTGTTTTGTATGAATTTTCTTTTTTTTCTGTATTACAGCTTACTGTAACTAAAGTAAAGAGTAAAATAAATAAGAAATATTTTTTCATAATTGCAAGGTTTTCTGGTTAATTGGTTATTCCCTCAAAAGTAATTTTTTTTTTATTGGTTATGATTAACAAATGATAATTCATAATTAAACTATTAAATTTACTTTTACTTAAAACTTATCTGCTATTTTAAAATAGCTATCACAGTATAAAGATTATTCTAAAATAATAATGGAACTCTCACAAAATAAAATAAATGAACTTTTAGAAATATTGGTTCCTAAGCTTTCAAAAAGGAACAAAAAGCGGTTTCTCGAAATTGCTACTTATTCAGTATTTTCTGATAAAGAAATTATTATAAAAAGTAATACAAAAGACAAAAAATTATTTTTTGTTTTAAATGGTGTAACGAGAGGATATCTCTTTAATGACAAAGGAATTGAAAAGAATATCTATTTAAGATCTGAAGGTTATTTTGGAGGAGATATAGATAATTTATTTAATGACAGTATACAAAAATTTACTTTTAAAGCGGTTGGAGAAATTCATGTTCTCATGTTTAATTATTGCATATCCGTAAACACTCATAATTAATTATAAACACTTATATTACAGGGAAATACAGATAGATGAATATATTTAGTTTTTCTGCTCATTTCGAAAGT
>VAPK010464684.1_pt1 | contig 12535 bp, 12 predicted proteins | sample 3395031 | NCBI WGS metagenome assembly VAPK01 (sample SAMN08290443, study PRJNA428436) | hydrothermal vent metagenome | isolation source: Deep-sea hydrothermal vent chimney 1 | place: Pacific Ocean: Juan De Fuca Ridge | reverse complement strand
CGTACAGCATTCGCTTTGTTATAATAAGCATCATAGTAGCCAGAAGAAAGCACGTGCGTTCCAAGTAAAATCCTTCGTCTAACCTCTTTGCCAAAACCTTCACCTCTGGTTTTTATGTAATCATCAATCATATTATCTCCTGAAACATGTAGACCAAAACGTACACCATCAAACCTCGCAAGGTTTGATGAGGCTTCTGCTGGCATAATTATATAATATGCCGATAGTGAATATTTTATATTTGGAAGTGATATCTCTTTTGTTTCATGTCCGCTATCTTTTAGTCGTTGTATTGAATTATTAAAATTCTCCAATACTTCTGCATCAACACCGTCCTCCTTCAAAAAATCTTCTGGAATTCCTATTATTAACTTTTCTTTCTTTTCATTTTTCTTCCCATGAAGCTCTTCTGGTACAGAGGTACTATCCATTTTATCTACACCTTTTATTGCATTAAATAAAATCTCAGCATCATCAACTGTTTTTACAAGTGGTCCAATTTGATCCAAAGAAGACGCCATCGCCATAAGTCCATATCGTGATACCGCACCGTAAGTAGGCTTAAGCCCCACCACACCACAAAAAGAGGCTGGCTGTCTTATAGACCCTCCAGTATCAGAACCTAGCGCACCAAGTGCGCCACTCATAGCAATCGTTGCAGCAGAACCACCAGACGAACCACCTGGAACACGCGACATATCGTGTGGGTTTTTTGTAACTCCATATGCTGAATTTTCAGTAGAACCACCCATTGCAAATTCATCCATATTTGTCCTTCCAAGAAATACCGCGCCTTGTTTTTTAAGTTTACTTATAACTGTTGCGTCGTAAACGGCTTTATATTTTTCAAGAATTTTCGAAGCAGAACTTGCCGTTTTCCCTTTTATTAAAATATTATCTTTTATAGCAATTGGAATACCCACCATCGCCTGTGCACTACTATTGTCTGTTAAAATCTTATCTGATATTTTTGCCTGCTCTACTGCATCATCAAATACCTCAAGATATGCATTGATCTGTGGATTTGTCTTTTCAATCTCAGATAAATAACTCTCTGTAAGTTCAACAGCAGAAAAATCGCCACCACGAAGATGTTTCTGTGCAGATTTTATTGTAAGTTTTTCTAAATCAATCATTTAAAGTATTTTTTTGACCTTAATATACCCATCTTTTTTTTCTGGAACTTCTTCGAGAATATCTTCACTAAACTCATTTGAATTATGTGTATTACCATCTTCTCTCATTACATTTCGCAATTGCCCTGACTGTGGAGTAATGTCACTTGTTACAACTTTTTGTATTTCAGACACATACCCCAAAACAGAATCGAGGTCGCTCATTAACGCCTCAATTTCATCTTCTTTAATCTCTATTCGAGAAAGCCCAGAGAGCTTTTCTATGTCTTTCTTTTCAATCATAATAATGTACCTATCATATCAAAAGTACGAGATTTGAGCAATAACACCACATGTCACTAAGTGTAACGGTCGTTACACTTAGTGACATGTGGTGTTTGCCTAAAATCATACAGTAAATTTAAAATTTTCTTTAAAATTACTATCGTACTCAACTTTATCTGCTACAATATACAAAATATCTTTACCTGTTTTCAAATCAGCCTTGAGCATTGTTACAAACTCCTCGCATTCATAAGGGTATATCCATATACTATTTTGCAATTTAATAAACCCAAAATTAAAAAGGGCTTTCCTTAATTTATCCCTCGACCCTCTCCTTTTTTCTGGAATATCGAAGATAACAATACGCCATTTATGGTCCCATTTTTTATATTTCTGAATATTAGCACCTCCTAATTGATAACGATTAAGTCTATCTTTACCTTCTTCTGTTAGGCGAATAAATTTTTTACCAAATTTATTTTCAAATGTTATATATCCTTTGTCTTTCAATCTTGTTACTGCTCGGTCTACGTATGACTTTGAATATCTCTTTTTACCAAAACCAAAAACTCTCAGGGCAGGACCAACACCAGGAGCTATTGCAATTGCCGCAATAACACCAATACCTGCAATGGTGTAGAGTAATACTTTTTCTATTGGAACTCTCTTGTTTTTCATAATAAATTACAATTACTACTATGATTACTACAGCTATTTCTGTTTTCCTCCTTGTCACTAAACATAACGACCGTTATACTTAGTGACAAGGATAGGGACAGTAGGAAGGAATTATAATGAAGTATCCAGTCGTCGTTTTTGGAATTACCTGTTAAATAATTATTTTGGGGATTACTTTTTGTTAACCATTTTTAGGAATGCTTTTTCGTCTATGATTTTTACACCAAGTTCTTTTGCTTTTTCATATTTAGTACCAGGAGCATCTCCAACAACCACAAAATCTGTTTTTTGTGATACAGAGCTTGATATTTTACCCCCAAGTAATCGTATATATTCTTTTGCTGTGTCGCGAGAAATATTTTCAAGAGACCCAGTAAGTACAAATGTCTTATTTTTTAAAGACAGAGCTCTTGTTAAACTATCATTTTTAAGCTTTAAAATATTTACAAAAGACAATAGGTTATGAAGAATTTCCACGTTATGTTCATCTCTAAACCAATCAACAATCGATTTCGCAACCACTGACCCCACTCCATCTATCGCCTCAAGTTCCTCAAAACTTGCTGTTTTTAGTCTTTCAATTGAACCAAATTTTTCTGCAAGTAAATTTGCTGTTTCTTCTCCAACATGAAATATTCCAAGAGCAAAAAGAAATTTCGACAACACAATACTCCTACTTTCTTTAATTGCTTTTATTAAATTATCTGCAGATTTTTCTTCAAATCTTTCAAGTGGTTTTAAATCTCCTTTTGTGAGTTCAAAAATGTCTGAAACATCAGAAATCAAGCCTTCATCTATCAACTGCTCTACTATTTTTTCTCCAAGCCCATCTATATTAAAACCTTTTCTACTTACGAAATGGATTATCCTTTCTTTTTCTTGAGCATAACATTTTTTATTTTTACAATAATGCGCTGCGCTTTTTATCTTTCCTTCACCGATTGTCTTTTTTTCTACTTGTTCGCCACAAATAGGGCAAACTGTTGGCATTTTGAATTTCTTCTCTTTGCCAGTCCGCAATCCAGTAACAACTTCCACCACCTCTGGTATTACATCTCCTGCTTTTTGAATAACAACTGTATCTAAAATGCGTATATCGTTGCGTCGGATTTCATCTTCATTATGGAGCGTGGCGCGCGACACCAAAGACCCAGCAACACGCACGGGTTTAAGATATGCTACTGGAGTAAGAGCTCCCGTACGCCCAACTTGAATTTTAATATCTTCTACAACAGTAGTAACTCTCTCTGCTGGAAATTTATACGCAACTCCCCATCGTGGAGACTTACTAGTATACCCAAGCACACTCTGAGTTTTTACAGAATTTACTTTTATAACAACACCATCGATATCGTATTCTTGTTTTGCTTTTTTATTAACCCAACTACGATAAAACTCTTCGACACTATCTATATTTTTACACAACTTAAAATCTTGATTTATTTTGAAGCCAAGATTTTTCAAAAACTCCAACTCTTCAATCTGAGTTTGCGGGATTTTAACATTATCTAATTTATCAATATCATATATAAAACAATCAAGTCTGCGATTTGCCGCTATCTTAGGGTCAAGCTGTCTTATGGAGCCCGCTGCGGCATTGCGAGTATTTGCAAATGGATTTTCGTTGTTTTGTTTTCGTTGTTTATTTAATCGCTCAAGCTCACTTTTGGGAAGCCATGCTTCACCAACAACAATAATATCCACCTTCTCAGTAAGTACCAACGGAATACTTCCAATAGTTCTAAGGTTTTGCGTAACATCTTCCCCAACAACACCATCACCACGAGTCTCCCCTCGTACAAGTACTCCTTCTTTGTAAGTCAAAATAATTTTTAATCCATCTATTTTTATTTCACAACAATACTCAAATATCTCATTTTTTAGCTCGGAATATTTTTCGATAAATCGTTTTACTTTTTCATCCCATTTTTTTAATTCTTCAAAACAAAAAACATCATCAAACGACCATTGCCGTACCTCATGTCGTACTTTTTTAAAATTATCAAGCGGTTTTCCTCCGACTCTTTGAGTGGGGCTTATTTTTGATTTAAATTCTGGATACTTTTCTTCTAAAACACGCAACTCTTCCATTAAAGAATCATACACTTCGTCTGAAATATCAGGAGTATCAAGTACATGGTAAAGATGGCGATGTTTATCCACCACTTTTCGTAATTTATCTATTCTAGATTTTGCCGTTTTTTTATCTTCAATCATTTAAAATTAGTAATGAACATCTTTTATTTAATCTTTAATATATCATAGATACTCCTCTCTCTGATCTTCTTATTTTAGAAGCGTTACAAGAGCTTAGCCCAACTGAATTAATCTTTGTTTTGTCATTTCCAATTAAATCTTGATATTTTGAAACTGTTATAATAGAACACGGGTCATTTATACTGTTTGAAAAATTCACAGTAAATGTCGTTGAAGCAGATACTGAACCACTCGACACAGTAATACCGGCAACACTTCCACCGGCACAAGTAAAAGAAGTAGGATTAGGAGGTGTACCAGAATTGTCTTTTGGGAAAATAGTATTCCCACCCAAAACATCATCATAATACAATGCGCATTCAAGACCAGTATCTGCAGCGTAAAAAGCTTCTGATGACTGACGCCCAATAGAGGATAATCTAATTTCTTTTGAAACAATATCCACCATTCCTGCTCCTATGGCGAGAACAACGCCAGAAACCATTATTGCAATAAACAACGCAACTCCCCTTTTTTTATTTTTGTAAAAAACTATTTTATTTTTTTGCATATAATTATCTCCACTTAGTTAAATACTCTTTCAATGTAACCTTTTTCATATCTCCTTCACTCTTCCACGTAACAGTTGAAGAAATCAACGCTCCAGTTAAAGACGGAGTTTGGTTAAATTTAACAGTTCTAGAAAACTTTGTAGGAGTTCCACCAATACCAGAATGAGTATACAAACTATTATTATTTAAATACAACTTACTACTACAAATCCCAGCACTACAAACAGCTCCATCTGGAATGACAATCGTACAATTTCCCGAACTACAATTTGGCAATGTTCCAAACCATATATTTCCAGCATTAAATTCCGTACTTACTTTATATTTTACTAATTCTATGCCTTCTTGAGCTAAATAAGTAGCGGTTATCTGATCACTCGCATATATTGAATTTTTTATACTTTTAGAATAAATAACCATTGGCATGACAGTAGACATAAGTAAAATAAAAATAGACACTAAAACTTCTACTAGCGTTAATCCTTGATTTTTTTTATTTGGAATATTCATATTTTTATTTTGGTAATCTTTGAGTTAATGTTGTTTGCATAGTAAAGCTTGACGGTGATTTAATTCCAACTGTTCCAGTTAAAGAAATTATCACGTGCGGTTGAACTGAAGTAGTACCAACACCTGCACCAATAATATAAAATTTAAGTTTTGTAATTTTTATATCTGGCGCAGTTATATCTGAAAAAGAATTACCACCATCTTTTGAACGCTGTATTACATTACTATTTAATCTATACACCATCACATAACCATTCTGAGATAAAAACGCAAGAGACTGCCCTCCTCCACTTGAAATATCACAATCGGCACCATAATTACCATAATTTAAAATTGCAGGCAAAGAAGGACTGCATACATACACAGAACCCATCCTAACCTCCCTAGACATTGATTCCAAGGCTAAATTTAAATTATCCATAGCGGTACGCATTGTTCTTACCTTGCTATTTAAACCAGACATGGAAACAAGAGCACTCATACTAATCATTACAACTACAGTAAAAAGCCCCAAGGCTACAATAATTTCCATAATGGTAAACCCCGACACCTTTCGTGGTGTTGTTGCATAGCTTTTTTGTATGTCTTTTATAGTATTTTGTATGTTATAAAAACTGATTTTAATTTTCGTATATAAAAAAGCAACAAAACACCACCCAACGAAAGGTGTGGGGGTAAACCCGCGCTTTGTTTTAGTAAAATTCACACTATTTTTATTTTTATAATTTATATTTTTCATTTTTAGTTTATATAAATCTGCCCAGTGTCCGTAACATTTATTATTTTTTCCTTTCCTTTAGGATTAGATATTATTATTCTACCATTTACAACTGGGCCTTGTGAATTATTATTAAAATTAATTGGAATCCAATAGATGTGTGCATCTGGATTTGGACTCTTGAAAAGAAATACAATGCCATTCACAAAAGAATCTGAACTTTCACAAATGTTTGGGATTGTACCGACGCATACATCCTTTATTTTAAAATCTTTATTAACTTCAATCGTTTTTATCTCTTCCGTCCCTGCGTCGTATTTATTATTTGTGTTTTTGTCGGCAAAAAGAACAAATGAGTTTTTACCATTACCACTCAAACCGTTTATATTAAAATACACACCATAAGTTGATTTTGTATTAATGGACGTACTGATGAGACTACTTGCTCCGTAAGATTGAGCATCTCTTATTGTAAGCGCTATGTTTAATGTTTGATTTTCAAACTCTGTATTGCTTGTAAAAGCTCCAAAATTTACCAAAACTGTTGTAGAAACAAGAGCAGATACAAAAATTACAGCCAACAGTTCTGCAATGGTAAACCCCGATACCTTTCGTGGTGTTGTTGCATAGCTTTTTTGTATGTCTTTTATAGTATTTTGTATGTTATAAAAACTGATTTTAATTTTCGTATATAAAAAAGCAACGAAAGGCGTGAGGGTAAACTCGCGCTTACTACGCAAGCTCACACCAATATTCATTAACGTAAAAGAATACTCTCGCTTTACCTTAGTAAGGTAAACACGAAAGAGTCTATTTAAAAATTTTAAAATATTATTAAATTCCATACTTAATATTTTAGCACATGGCAAAGCAGTGTACAGCAAAGTGTTTTGATTAAATTCTTAATAATTGAACCAGAGACAAAACCTCTACATTAAAAAACAAGACCAAAAGTGTTCCGATTATTAAAAACGGACCAAACGGTATCTCGCTCTTTATTGTAAATTTCTTAACTATTGATAAAACTCCACTAAGCTTCCCTATACTAATCAATATAATCCCATATACTGCTCCTATCCAAAAAGCAAGAATTATTGCAGACAACCCTCCATAGAACCCTAAAAACTACCCTATTCCTAAAGCAAGTTTTGCATCACCAAATCCCATCCATTGTCCTTTAGAAAAAAACCACAGCATCGCAAAAGGTAAGAAGAAAATAGGGCCCGCAAGCCAGTCTATTATTCCTACATTCGGTATAAAAAATAATTGAATAAAAGATAATAATATAAACCCATACACTAATCCTTCTGGAATTATTTTATGACGAATATCGTAAACAGAAATAACAACAAAAATACTCATTATTATTAGTAAAAAAGTAATACTAAATATGTTTACCTGCCCAGAAGACACTAAAGTGAAAAATGTCAACAAAAATAATAATCCAGTAATAATCTCCACCAACGGATACTGCCATGATATTTTACTTCCACAGCCACTGCATTTTCCGCGTTGAATAATGAAACTGAGCACTGGAACAAGCTCGTACCAAACGAGTGTTTTTCCGCACGAGAAACACATAGAACGTCCTTTTGTTATTGAAGTTCCAGTATTGTATCTATAAATAACTACATTTAAAAAACTACCGATTATTGTTCCAAAAATAAAAATTATAATATAGTAAGCAATTTCCATTACCAAAAATTATACCATACACACAACAATAAACCACTCGGAGAACTAGCCTCCAAGTGGTTTATATGTATACTTTAAGCTAATTTAAAAGTTTTACGTTTACGGACAAGCTATTATAGCCGTAGCAGCTGCAACAGCCGAAGCAGCTACTTTTTTAGACACCCCACTACTATCAACACACCAAGCTTGTGTAGGATCTGTCTTTAAAGTAGCAGCAACGAGCCAATCTTGAGCATAACCAGATGCAGTTGTATCAGTAGAACATGTTGCTACCCCACCACCAGCCTTTACTGCTCCAGCAATCTGCGCTAAAACAGTTGTTGTTGCAGCAAGACTATTTGCAGCAACAGTTGGACAAGCTACTGTTGCACCAGCAGTAGTACTAACTCCAATACCATAAGAACCAAGGTCGCTATATATAAGCGCCGCTTGAGGGCGAATACCGTTAAGATTTGATTCTACTGCAGCGTCACCTCCTTTTTTCTGTGCTCCGTTAAGATTAACCAACACAACAGCAGCCAAAATACCAATAATCGCGATAACGACTAAAAGTTCAATAAGTGTAAAACCTCGTTTTTTATTTAACATTTTTATTTTTAATTTTAATTTTAATTTTTACCAATAAATATTTTATAATTCCCCGCCCAAGACATTAATATGTCTTGAATACGAGACCCGCTTAAAGATTAAAACCTCAAGCGGAAAATTATTCGACCTTGTATTTTTTACTCCAAAGTGAAAATTCACTTCTCTACTGCTTATTATAATACAACAACTAAATTAAAGACAATTACAGGGTGTGGATAACTCATTATTAAAGATTACATATTGCCGGCAAGATTATATATAGGCATAAGTACTGAAGCCAAAACACCTCCAACTCCAACACCAAGAAGAACAATCATCGCTGGTTCTATCAGACTTATCAAAGTATCCACAGCAGTGTCTACTTCCCTCTCATAGAAAATCGCTATTTTCCCTAAAATATTACCAAGCTCACCAGTTTCCTCTCCTACTCGAACCATCTGTATAAACATACTGGGGATAACGTCATTGCCAGACAAAGACTTTGACATAGGTTCCCCTCCTTTTATTTTTTCAACTGCCTCTAGTAGTATTGCCTTATAAAGCTCATTTCCAACAACATCCGCAGTAATTTCAATAGCACGAACCATAGGGATACCACTTGAAAGCATTGTGTGCATATTATCCGACAAACGTGCAAGATACAACTTTTGAAGCAAATTGCCGAAGGCTGGAATAGACAACGCTACTTTTGAGAAAAAAGACTTGTTTGTATGCCCAAATCTCCAAAACAAAAAACCTGCAATTATTGCAATAATCAAAGTAAATAATCCATAATGTACCAAAAAATTACTTATCGCAAGAACTATTTTAGTAGGTACTGGGAGTTCTCCTCCGTTAGATTTTAAAATTCCACTTATATTAGGAATAATAAAAGTAAATAACCCTATCATAACAACCAAGAAAATCGAGATAACAAAAGCAGGATATGTTAATGCTCCTTTTATTTTTGAAGTAAGTTCGTATGTTCTGTCTATGTAATCTGCCAAATACAAGAAAACATCTGCAATTTTACCAGATTCTTCTCCAGAACGAACCATGTTAACGTAAAAATCAGAAAATATACTCGGGTGTTTTTTTAATGCCTCAGAAATAGATGTCCCGCTTTGAATATCAGTAGAAATTTTATTTAAGGCTTTCCTTAAAATGGAATTACTTGATTCAGTGGCAAGAAGTTGAAAAGCGCGCAATGCTGGAACCTGAGCTTCAAACAATGTTGCAATTTGCCTTGAAAGAATAACTACATCTTTTGACTTTACTCTTGAAAGAAATGCTATGTCCATTTCAAAAATAGAGGTCTTCTCAGTATCTGCAATAGATACAATAATCAAACCTCTTCGCTGAAGTGAGCTTATTGCCACATCTTCATTTAGCGCTTCTATCGCCCCACTTCTTTGTTCTCCTGTTTTTGTTACAACTTTATATTTAAAAAGCATATTGTTTAATCATTATATAATAGATCAACCATGACTACCCCTCACCACACTTCATTTCAACTACTACAATAATTTCTCAAGAACTTTTGGATTAAGTGAGTGTAAATAGGCTTGGTCTGGAGATATCTCACCTCTCCTTACTAGGTCGGATAAAGACCTATCCATACTTATCATCCCGTCTTTTAAACTTGTTTCAATAATAATATTTATTTCATGTGTTCTACCTTCCCTTATAAGTGAAGCTACCGCTTTGTTGTTTATAAGCAACTCGTACGCTGGAATAAGACCACCAGAAACCCTTGGGACAAGTCTTTGTGAAAATATCCCCAAAAGACTACCTGAAAGCTGTGCTCTTATTTGTTGCTGTTGTGTTGCTGGAAAAGAATCTATTATTCTATCAATCGTTTGAGAGGCATTGTTTGTATGTAGTGTTGAAAACACAAGATGTCCTGTTTCTGCGGCAGTAACAGCAGCAGACATTGTTTCAGGTCCACGCATCTCTCCCAACATAATAACATCAACATCCTGTCTAAACGAAGAACGCAGTGCGGAATGAAAATCTTTTGTATTTATTTTAACTTCTCGTTGGTCGATAAGAGACCTGTCTGGTTTATATATATATTCTATTGGATCCTCTATCGTAATAATATGCTCCGCACGCTCTTTGTTTATAAGTTCAAGCATAGATGCAATTGTTGTGGATTTACCTTGTCCAACAGGACCAACAACCAAGAAAAATCCTTGTTTTTTACGAGAAAAAACATCTATTATAGGAGGCAAACCAAGCTCTGATGATGTTTTTATTTCATTTAAAATAACACGAAGGGCGATACCAATACCATCTTTTTGAAAAAAAGAATTTCCTCTAAATCTAATTTTATCTACGAACTCATAAGAAAAATCCATTTCCTGTGTTTCTAAAAAAGTATCTCTTTCGTCTTCTGTTAATAGGTCTTCAATAAACGACATCATATCTTCTTTTGTCAAAATTTCTTCGTTAACAAGAGGCAGTAAATTACTTGAAACACGTAGAGTTGGATAATGACCGACAGATAAATGCAAATCTGAAGCAGATTCTTTTATTGTTCTTATTATTAGATTTTCAAGTTTTTTATTCATTAAGTATTTTAAATTATTGTATAAGTTGCAATTTATTTACTAATTAACTCTGTTATTTTTTCAACAACTTCTGAGGGAGTAGACTCAGCTTTTATAATATACCCATCAGCACCAAGCTTTTCTCCTTTTTCAATATCTGAAGACTGCCCAAGGTTTGACAAGATAACTATTTTTGCAGATTCTGCAAGTTTCTCTTTTTTAATTTCTGACAAAAGCTCAAAACCATCCATCATTGGCATTACAACATCCATAACTACAACATCAAAATCTTTTATTTCTTTCAATTTTGCAAGAGCATTCATACTCCCAAAAGCAGAATCAACACTAAACCCTTTTTCTTTAAATTTCAACGTGTACATATCAAGAAGAAAGTTATCATCATCAACTATAAGAATTTTATATTTTTTATCCATATTAATTATAACTTATAAAAACCATTATCTATATTTTAAATTATACTACCAATACATTGAAACTGCAAAATAAATAATCTTTTAAAAAAGATGTTATTATTTTATAAACCACTTACTTCCTCAAAAGGGATTATCCCTTCGAATGCTTTTTTTATAGCGTCCTCTTTCATGGTCATCATCCCATTTTTCCTTGCAATTTTCCATATTTCAGGTTCTACTGGGTTTGTTAATATCACATTTTCAATTTCACCAATTTTTTCTAAAAATTCAAAAACGGCAATCCTGCCCATAGTTCCACCAGGACAATCAGCAGATATCATTGGTTCATAAAAAGCATCCCCCATAATAAACTCTTTCTTAAACTCCTCCGGAAGATCTTCAAATTCTTTTTCAATCATAATCCTCATGCTTTCACTAATTGGGACTGACTTTTTGGATTTTGGACAAAGTTTTTTTACAAGTCGTTGACCAATTGCTAAAATTAAAGTAGGAGCTATAAGGTATGGATCAACCCCCATATCAATAAGCCTGGGGACAACACCTATCGCATTGTTTGTATGTAGTGTTGAAAATACAAGATGCCCAGTAAGCGCAGCTTGAATTGCAAGTTGAGCTGTTTCTTTATCTCGAATCTCTCCAACCATTATAATGTCTGGGTCTTGCCTCAAAATAGACCTTAATCCATTTGCAAAATTATACCCTATGTCAGGTCTTACTTGCGATTGACTAACGCCACCTATGTGATACTCAACAGGATCTTCCAAACTAACAATATTTTTTCTTTCCATGTCTAACTCATTAATCATGGAATACAAAGTTGTTGTTTTTCCAGAACCAGTTGGGCCTGTTATAAGAATAAGCCCGTAAGGATTTTTAATTGCATTTCTAACAATACGAAGACCTTTATCCCCAAGTCCTATTTTATCTACCTTTTTCATTCCTTTCTCTGGATCAAGGATCCTCATAACAACCTTTTCCCCGTAATAAGCTGGAAAAGTAGACACACGAAAATCAATTTTTCTACCATCAATTCGCGCGGAGAAACGCCCGTCTTGCGGTTTTCTCTTTTCGTCAAGTTTAAGATTTGCTAGAATTTTTATTCTAGCAACAACAGCACTATGCACCCCAACAGGAAGCATTAAACTCGTATACAAAACCCCATCCACCCTAAACCTAACGCGCACATTCTCACCCATGTGTTCTATATGAACAT
>VAPK010120875.1_pt1 | contig 12535 bp, 12 predicted proteins | sample 3395031 | NCBI WGS metagenome assembly VAPK01 (sample SAMN08290443, study PRJNA428436) | hydrothermal vent metagenome | isolation source: Deep-sea hydrothermal vent chimney 1 | place: Pacific Ocean: Juan De Fuca Ridge | reverse complement strand
ACCCGTGATTTTCTTTATTCGGATGTTATTTTCTTTACAAGAAATTAAAAATGTGTTTAATAATGCAGAAAAAATAATTAGTACCAATATTTTATATAATTTTGCTTGCATAAAGTAAATAAATGGATGTATTAAATTTAAAAAATAAAACGGCCTATAAATTTATTAAAAACAATAGTAAAAAATCAAAAAAATCAAATAAAAAAACTATTGATAAAATAAAAAGGGTTGGGGTTTTGGCTAGGGCCGATCTTTTTAGGACTTATGATTTTACTAAAAAACTGATTGATGAGATCGGATTGAAGGAGCACGCCATTGAAGTTGCTTTGTTAGACGATATGAAGCCAAATGAAAACATAGAGATATACAATGTATACACCGACAAATCATTCGGCTTGTACGGGAAAATTAAAGATAATAGTCTTAAAAAATTTGTTGATACAAAATTTGATTTGTTGATAAATTATTGTGGTTCTGATGATATTTTTGCTTTTGTAATTTGTTTTAAATCCAAGGCAGCCATAAAAGCTGGTTTTGAATACGAAAGTTTTAATTTTAATGATATATCGATAAAAATAACCGGTAATAAAATTGACACATTTAATGATGAATTGATCAAATATTTGGGTATTTTAAAAATGATTCAATAAGAAATACAATTATTATATTTTTAAGAACAAATGAATAAACTAACAGGAACAGGTGTTGCTCTTATTACGCCATTTACGATAAATAACACTATTGATTTTGATGCAATAGAAAGATTGGTTGATCATCAAATTAAAAATGGAATTAATTATTTGGTGGTATTAGGCACTACAGGTGAAACTTCAACGCTTTCTAAAGATGAAATAGAACAGGTAAAGGAGAAGATAATTGAAGCGAATAGTGGTAGACTACCTTTGGTCTTAGGAGTTGGAGCTAATAATACCCAAGCAATAGTTAGTGAATTACAAAATTCTGATCTTAAAGATTTTACAGCTATTTTATCTGTTTCTCCCTATTATAACAAACCATCTCAGGAAGGTATTTACGAACATTTTAAAGCAGTTTCAAATGCAAGTCCGATTCCTGTAATTTTGTACAATGTTCCTTCCCGAACAGGTAGTAATATGTTACCTAAAACGGTTATTAAACTGGCAAATGATTTTGATAATATAATAGGTATTAAAGAGGCTTCTGGTGATTTTGAACAAATATTGGATTTACTAAAAAATAAGCCTGATAATTTTATGGTAATTTCGGGTGAAGATAAATTAGCATTGCCATTAGTATTAGCAGGAGGATCGGGAGTGATATCTGTAATTGGTCAGGGATTAGTTTCAAATTTTAGCAAAATGATTGATTTGGGATTACAAGGAGATCCAAAAAAGGCATTTGATCTATTTTATAAAATATCAGCAGGTATAGATTTGATCTTTGAGGAGGGCAATCCTTCAGGTATTAAAGCATTATTACATAAAATTGATATTTGTGAGCTGGATGTAAGGTTACCTTTGGTTCAAGCATCTGATGATTTACAGCAAAAAATCAATACCTTTGTAACAGCTTATAAAAAATAAATAAAATTATGCTTTTAGGAAAAATAGAAAAAGCTCTAAATGAGCAAATTAAAATTGAAGCAGAATCTTCACAAGTGTACTTGGCCATGGCTTCATGGGCTGAAACACAAGGTTTTGAAGGTGTTTCTTCTTTTATGTATGCACATTCAGATGAAGAAAGAACTCATATGTTAAAATTGGTAAAGTTTGTTAATGAACGTGGCGGGCATGCGGTAATTTCAACCTTAGATGCACCACCTGTTTCTTTTGGATCGTTTAAAGAGATGTTTCAAACATTATTTGATCATGAAGTTATGGTGTCTCAAAAGATCAATGATTTAATAGATATAACTTTAACAGAAAAAGATTATGCTACTCATAATTTTTTGCAATGGTACGTGTCTGAACAAATTGAAGAAGAAGCTCTGGCAAGAAATATCTTAGATAAAATCAATTTAATTGGTGATGATAAAGGTGGCTTATATTTGTTTGATAATGACGTAAAATTGCTTACTGCACCAAATACAGAATTATAAAATTTAGTTAAAATTTCCAAATAAATTTGTTTTTCCTTGCAGTTACAAGGGCTTTGCGTGTGTTTAAAAAGGGATACATAAATAAAATTATTTTTTAATAATACACTTTAAAAGATTAATTTTGCCAAATGCGAAAATTAAAATTATTAGTTTTTACTTTCTTAGTTGTTTTTTTGATGGGTTCATGTAGTGAATACTACAAAGTTCTGAACAAGGGATTGAATACCGAAAAATATACAATGGCCGTTGACTTGTATGAAAAAGGCGAATATAAGAAGGCTATTCCGTTATTTGAAAAATTAATCGGTCCGTATTCGGGTAAACCACAGATGGAAAGAATACAGTTTATGACTGCGAACTCTTACTACAATTCTGGTGATTTTTCTTTGGCTTCCTATTATTTTTCCAAGTTTATCGTAAATTACCCTGAAAGTTCCAAGGTAGAGGAATCTGCTTATTTAAGTGCAAAAAGTTATTATTTGGCAACACCTAGATTTAGTAGAGACCAACAAGATACGTATAAGGCACTTACAGCTTTTCAAAGTTTTATCGATAAGTATCCAACTTCCAATCTGATTCCCGAAGCGAATAAGTATTATGAAGAATTGAATTTAAAACTGGAGAAAAAACATTTTGAAATTGCTAAACAATATTATCATACAGAAAATTACAACTCAGCAATTGTAGCATTCGATACTTTTAATGAAGAATATTTAGGTTCTGTTTATAAGGAAGAGGCTTTATTTATAAGATTTGAATCTGCTTATCAATTGGGTATGAGAAGTATTTTAAGTAAAAAAGAAAATAGATTGGGTAATGCTAAGTTTGCCTATGCAAAGTTTAACAGAGCATTCCCTGAATCTAAATTTAAAGATGAGGCAGATAAATTATTAAATAATATAGAAGAAGAATTGGCGAAAATAAAAGCTCAATTTGCAAAGATATCACAGGGATCATAAATTGGAAATACATTTTTTTGATGTCTATCACTATAAAACAGATTTAGAAAAATAGAAATATATGAAAGATTACAAAAACACAGGTGCACCGGATAGTACCATTACTTTTGATAAAAATAAAATTGAAGAACCTACACAAAATATATATAAGGCGATTTCAATTATGTCAAAGAGAGCATCTCAAGTTAATGATGACCTAAAACGTGAATTGATAGATAAATTAGAAGAATTTGCAACTTTCAATGATAGTTTGGAAGAAGTGTTTGAAAATAAAGAGCAAATCGAAGTGTCTAGATTCTATGAAAGATTGCCAAAACCTACCGCAATAGCTGTTCAAGAATGGCTAGATAATGAAATCTATTACAGAAGCCCTGAAGAAGATAATGATAATATAGATTAATATGTCCATACTGAGCGGTAAAAATATTCTTCTTGGAATTACTGCAGGAATTGCTGCTTATAAAACGGCATTTTTAGTGAGACTATTTATTAAGGCAGGTGCCAATGTTCAAGTTGTTATGACACCTGCTTCAAAAGATTTTGTTACACCACTTACCTTATCCACCCTTTCTAAAAACCCTGTTCATTCTACATTTTTTGACAAAGATGATGAAAATGAAAAATGGAATAACCATGTAGATTTGGCTCTTTGGGCCGATTTAATGGTTATTGCTCCGGCAACAGCAAATACCATGTCTAAAATGGGAGATGGAACTTGTGACAATTTATTAATGGCTACTTATTTATCGGCGAAAGCCAAAGTGTATTTTGCTCCTGCAATGGATTTGGATATGTACAAGCACCAAACTACAAGAACAAATATTAGGAAACTACAAAGTTTTGGAAATATTCTGATTCCACCGGGAAGCGGTGAATTGGCTAGTGGTTTAATTGGAGAAGGAAGAATGGCTGAACCTGAAGAAATAATTGATTTTATCGAAAAGGATATTTCTTCAAAATTACCTTTGAATAAGAAAAAAGTTTTGATTACTGCTGGTCCGACCTATGAAGCTATAGACCCGGTACGATTTATAGGAAATCACTCTTCTGGAAAAATGGGTTTTGCCTTGGCTGAAAGAGCAGCAAGTCTTGGAGCTGAGGTTGTTTTGATATCTGGTCCATCCAATGAAAGTATAGATAACAACTTGATAAACAGAATAGATGTTATAAGTGCGTCAGACATGTACGAGGCAACACATGCCAACATCAAGGATATAGATATTGCAATATTTGCTGCCGCTGTTGCCGATTACTCAGCTGCAAATGTCGCTTCACAAAAATTAAAGAAAAAAGACATTTCTCTTCATATTGATCTGGTCCCGACTAAAGATATTTTGGCCTCAGTTGGGAAAATCAAGAACGATCAATTCTTAGTTGGCTTTGCTTTAGAAACAAATGATGAAATCAAAAATGCGCTTGGCAAGTTAAAGAAGAAAAATTTAGATCTTATTGTATTGAATTCATTACAAGATAAAGGAGCAGGGTTTAGATCAAATACAAATAAAGTAACTTTGATAGATAAAAAGGAAAAAATTACTTCCTTTGAATTAAAATCGAAAAGCGAAGTTGCTGAAGATATTTTTAATGTCATAATAGAAAAAATTAATGTTTAGAATTATAGCCTTTTTACTTTTTATTGGTTTAACAAATATAAAAGCACAAGAACTAAATTGCGTTGTTAATATTAATACAGATGAAATTGGTGTTTCCAATAAGCAAGTTTTTGTCACCATGCAATCGGCTATATTTGAATACATGAACAATACTAAATGGACAAGTTCTGTATATAAGAATCATGAAAAAATAGATTGCTCTATAACTATTTTTATTCGAGAAGCTCCATCAACAAATCAGTTTAAAGGAAACTTGCAATTACAGATTTCACGACCCGTATTCAATTCTAACTATTCGACATCTGTTTTGAGTTATAACGATAGTAATATTTCGTTTAATTATGAAGAGTTTCAGCCCTTAGTTTATAATGAGAATAGTTTTGATTCGAATTTGGTTTCTCTTTTAACTTTTTATGCCTATACCATATTGGGTTATGAAGCAGATACTTTTGGATACAAAGGAGGAGAGAACTTCTTTAAATTGGCCGAAAATGTTGTTAATCAAGCACAGCAGGGTGGAGGTAATGGATGGAACAGAATTGATGGAAACTATACCAGGTACCAATTAAATGAAAATATTTTATCACCAGTTTATGATCAATATAGAAGAACTGTTTACGAATATCATATCATGGGATTAGACCGGATGGTGGATAATAAAGCTGAGGCAAAAGAAGCAATCAGTAAATCGATAATTGGATTGGAAAAATTATTTAATGAAAGACCAAATACTTATTTGATTAGGGTCTTTATGGATACAAAAAGTGATGAAATTGTCGATATTTTTTCCGATGGTCCAAAAATGGATACTTTTAAATTGCGTGAAGTCCTTTCTAAAATATTCCCTTCCTTAGATCCTAAGTGGAAAGAAATTAAAATATAATTCTTTTAATTGTTGCTCCTTTTTGATTAAGTTTGGTATTTATATCATTTTTTATTCCTTTAATTTATTAAATGCTCAGTTCATTATCCATAAAAAATTATGCTTTGATTGAAAACTTGAAAGTTAATTTTCAATCTAATTTATCTATTATAACAGGGGAAACAGGAGCTGGAAAATCGATTTTATTAGGTGGGTTAGCTTTGGTTTTGGGTAAAAGAGCAGACGCTTCTTTGGTTTATAATAAAAATAAAAAATGTATTATTGAAGCTGAATTTTCTATTGAAAATTATAATTTAGAATCTTTTTTTGAGAATGAAGATCTCGATTATGAATCAACCACAACCATAAGAAGAGAGATTCTACCAAATGGTAAATCCAGAGCATTTATCAATGACACACCTACTACGCTACAGGTTTTGAATTCATTAAGTGCACAATTAATCGATGTACATTCACAGCATGAGGTTTTACAACTTGCCGACAGTAATTTTCAATTTAAAATAATAGATTCCTTGGCTAATAATAATACCAGTTTAGATTCTTATTCGGTTTATTTAGATCGGTTGAAAGAATTGAAAAGAGAATTGACTGAACTTATTACAATTCAAAAACAATCAAAAGAGCAATTTGATTATAATACGTTTATATTAAATGAATTAAACCAGGCTGATCTAAAAAATAATGAGCAAGAGGAATTGGAAGATACGATTAAAAAACTCGCGCATGTAGAAGAAATAAAATCAAATCTTGCAGAATTTATTTTTTTAAATGAAAAAGAAGAAATTGGTTTAAAAGATCAAATGGATTATTTGAACAATTTAATAGATAAAATTGCTTCCTATTCAAATAATTATCAAAATTTATCTGAAAGAATGCAAAGCTTAAAAATCGAACTGAATGATATTGCAAATGAAATAGAAAGTGAAAATGAAAATTTAGAATACGATCCTTCAGAATTAGAAAGAATTAATAACAGACTTCAATCTATTTATGTCTTGCAAAACAAGCATTCAGTTGATTCGATTCAGGAATTGTTAGTTGTACAAGATATTTTTGCCAATAAAGTACATGAATTGACAGATGTACAAAAAGATATAACAATTATACAGCAGGAAATTGAAAAGGTAGAGACCAGTTTGGAGGGATTATCAAGAATGATACATGAAAAGAGAAAAAAATGTATCCCGTTAGTTGTTAAGCAATTAGAAGATATTTTAAATGAGTTAGAAATGAAAAATACCCGATTTTCTATTGAATTAAAGAGGGGTGAAGAGTTTCTTGATAATGGAAAGGATCTATTGGAATTTAAGATATCATCGGATAAGGGAATGACATTCGAAAGTTTGAAAAAAATTGCATCGGGTGGCGAGATGTCTAGAATAATGTTGGCAGTAAAATCTATTCTTTCACAATATACCAAACTGCCCGCAATAGTTTTTGATGAAATTGATACCGGAGTTTCGGGTGAAGTTTCAAATAAGATAGCAGAGGTCATGCAAAAAATGAGTAAGAATATGCAGGTGATAACCATTACACATTTACCTCAAATTGCTGCTCGAGGCGATCAACATTATAAAGTATTTAAATCAGAATCCAATAGTGCACTTCATTCAAATATTAAGCTCTTGGACGAGGAAGAAAGAATAAATGAATTGGCAGAGATGTTGGGGGGGAAAACCATAACCAATTCTGCTATAGCACATGCAAAACAGCTTTTGAATTAAATGGATTAAAAATTAAAATATTGGTTTAACTTTGCAGGCGATCTTAATTTTGTAAGTAATATAAGAATCAACTAAATATAATAAAATCTAAAATATGTACAATTTATTAAAAGGGAAAAAAGGAATAATTTTTGGGGCATTAGATAATCAGTCAATTGCGTGGAAAGTTGCGGAAAGAGCCCATGAAGAAGGAGCTACTTTTGTTTTGACAAATGCACCTATTGCTTTAAGAATGGGGCAGATAAATGCTTTAGCGGATAAAACCGGATCTGAAATTATTGCGGCCGATGCAACATCAATGGAAGATATTGAAAATTTGGTAGATAAATCAATGGAGATTTTGGGTGGAAAAATTGATTTTGTATTACATTCTATTGGGATGTCGATTAACGTTAGAAAAGAATTGCATTATACAGATTCAAATTACGATTTTACGCATAAAGGGTTCGATATTTCTGCACTTTCATTTCATCGAGTAATGAATGTTTTATTTAATAAAAAAGCCATGAATAACTGGGGCTCTATTGTAGCACTTACTTATATGGCAGCTCAGCGTGTATTTCCCGATTATAATGATATGGCAGATAATAAAGCTTATTTAGAATCGGTTGCAAGAAGTTTTGGTTATTTTTTCGGAAGAGATTACAAAGTTAGAGTGAATACCATTTCACAATCACCAACTCCTACTACTGCGGGAAGCGGAGTTAAAGGGTTTGAAGGCTTTTTGAATTATGCTGAAAAAATGTCTCCTTTGGGTAATGCAACGGCATTAGAATGTGCAGATTATACCATAACTATGTTTTCGGATCTTACGAAAAAAGTCACTTTGCAAAATTTGTTTCATGACGGTGGATTTTCTAATATGGGAATTAGTGATACGGTTATGGATGAATTTAATGGGAATAAATAAAAGTTAAAATATTTTGATCGGGAAAATTAAGTTTCATTTGCTTAGTTTTCCCGATTTTATGTTTAATTTTATCTGTATTTAACTAAGTAAAAAGATTTGTATTTTTCTATTATTATACCTGTTTTTAACCGGCCAAAGGAATTGGATGAATTGTTACAGAGTATTGCCAAACAGCAATGTGAGGTGAAATTTGAAACTTTGATAATAGAGGATGGTTCTGAAATAAAGTCGGATACCCTGGTAAATGAATTTAAAAACATTATAACCATAAAGTATTACTATAAAGAAAACACCGGACCTGGTGATAGCAGAAACTATGGAATGAATAAAGCCGAAGGTAAATATTTTATAATATTGGATTCTGATTGTATTTTACCAAATAACTATTTACAGGAAGTTTATATGGTTTTAGAAAAAAACTATACAGATGCCTATGGCGGAGCAGACGCTGCACACCCATCTTTTTCTTCCATTCAAAAAGCTATTAATTATAGCATGACCTCTTTTTTGACTACAGGAGGATTAAGAGGGAATGAAAGTACAAGAAAGAAATTTCAATTGAGAAGTTTTAATATGGGTATTTCGAAAGAAGCCTTTATAAAAACTGGGGGTTTTGCAAAGCAAAGAATAGGTGAAGATATTGATTTAACCTTTAAATTATGGAAAAATGGTTTTACTACACAATTTATTCCAAATGCATTTGTCTTTCATAAACGACGTACCAATTGGGATCAATTTTTTACGCAAACATTTGGTTTTGGAGCAGCAAGACCCATTTTAAATGCCATGCATACTAATAGTGCCAGAATTACTTTTTGGTTTCCAAGTTTGTTTGTTTTGACCTCTTTGTTTGTAATGGTGAGTCTATTTTTTGGTTTTTTTTGGCCGGCAATGGTATTATCTATCTATTTGATTAGCCTATTGATAGATTCATTTATTAAAAATGGAAAATTTATTATTGCCATTCAAAGTATGTTTGCAGCCATTGTTCAATTCTTTGGTTACGGCCTGGGATTTTTAAGATCTGTCTTCAGGCTTCATGTTTTGAAAAATTCAAAGGAAGAAGCTTTCCCAAAAATGTTTAGTTGATTCGAAATTTAATAAGTAATAGTATCCTTATATATTGAATTTCATTAAATTTGCGCTTTCTCAATTTAAAATCAGAAATGAAATACGCTAAAGATATTTTAGAGACCATTGGTAATACACCTCTGGTAAAACTGAATAAAATAGTTCAAGAAGTTGAAGCTTTAGTTTTGGCTAAAGTTGAAACATTTAATCCCGGAAATTCGGTAAAAGACCGAATGGCTGTAAAAATGATTGAAGATGCAGAAGAGGCTGGTTTACTTAAACCAGGTGGGACCATCATTGAAGGTACATCTGGAAATACAGGAATGGGATTGGCCCTGGCAGCAAATATAAAAGGCTACAAATGTATTTTTGTTATGGCCGATAAACAGTCGAAAGAGAAAATAGATATTCTTAGAGCCGTTGGAGCCGAAGTTGTAGTTTGTCCTACCCATGTTGAACCTGATGATCCACGATCTTACTATTCTGTCTCTAAAAGACTGTCGGAAGAAACTCCGAATTCGTGGTATGCTTTACAATATGATAATCTATCAAATACTGCTGCACATTATGAAAGTACCGGTCCCGAAATATGGGAACAAACAGATGGTAAAATTACCCATTTTGTGGTTGGAGTAGGTACGGGAGGTACAATATCTGGAGTAGGAAAATATTTAAAAGAAAAAAACCCGAATATTAAAATATGGGGTATAGATACTTACGGATCGGTATTTAAAAAGTACCATGAAACAGGTATTTTTGATCAAAATGAGATCTATTCTTATATAACCGAAGGAATCGGAGAAGATATTTTACCTAAAAATGTAAATTTTGAAATCATTGATGGATTTGAAAAAGTAACCGATAAAGATGCAGCTGTTTATACCAGAAAATTAGCTATAGATGAAGGTATATTTGTTGGGAATTCGGCGGGAGCCGCAATCAAAGGTTTGATCCAGTTAAAAGATAAATTTAAACCGGATGATGTAGTTGTTGTTCTTTTCCACGATCATGGAAGCAGATATGTGGGTAAAATGTTTAATGATGACTGGATGCGTGAGAGAGGATTTTTAGATGAAAAGGTAAAATATGCTGCCGATTTGATTAAAAATCATATAGATAAACCATTGATATCTGTTAAAACAGAGGAGTTGGTTTCACACGCTATTGAAAGAATGAGACAATTCAATATTTCTCAATTACCGGTTGTAGACAGTGAAGGATTTGTAGGATCATTAGATGAGAGTGATCTTTTTAGATTGTATTTTGAAAATAAGGATATTGCCGATGAGCCTATTAAAAATGTGATGCAAAAACCATTTCCAATTGTAGAAAAGAATTCTTCACTTGAAGAAATATCAAAATTGATCAATAAAAATAATCAGGCTGTTTTAGTTAACTTGGGAAAAGGACTATACCATATCGTAACAAAACACGATGTGATTAGTGTGATTCATTAGTGAAACTCTACAAGTACCTAAACAGATCCAGTTTTAAAAAACCGAAAAAGTTGAATTTAAAATAGCTATTTAATCTCTTATCTGCCAGGTTTAAGAAATCTTGCAGGATACTCAATACACTATTGTTATTAAAAAATTTATAACCTTCCAGGCCGGCAAGCGGGCTCAAAACTCATATTGGCCGCCAAGCTTTCCTTTAGGATAAAGCTAATGATTATAAGACAATTTTTTGTATCCTTAATTTTCCCGGATAACAATAATTACATTAGAAATGAAAGAATTATTTTTACTTAATACTTAATACTTAATACTTAATACTTAATTCTTAACACTTATAACTCATAATCAGGGTACCAATTTCTCAATCGAACATCAATATTCGAATTTTTTGAATTTATTAATTTTTTAAATGCCTCAGTATCACTCATATCCGGTTTTCCACGATAGTGATATGGATAAACTACTTTTGGTTTGAATTCGAGAACGGCACTCGCTGCCTGATGAATATCCATAGTATATGGTAAATTCATACAAACAAATGCTACATCTATATTTTTCAAACTTCTCATTTCTGGTATATCTTCAGTGTCCCCGGAGATGTATAATTTTATTCCATCAATAGTAAGAATATAGCCATTCCCTCTCCCTTTAGTGTGCTTGGCATCATCGCTTTCGGGTAAGTTATACATCGGAATTGCTTCAATAGAAATACTCAAATACTCTGAAATACCACCATTGTTCAAGACTTCTACATTACTGCTATACATCTCCGGTAATTTATCGGCTACAGCCTGAGGAACAATAAAAGGTACACCGTTTGTTTTAATTGCATCCAGTGTTTTCGAATTTAAATGATCACCGTGAATATCTGTAATAAGTATCAAATCAGGTGATTCCATATTTTCAAAGGCTTTGCCACCTCCATATGGATCGATATAAATAGTTTTATCATTAAATTGCAATACAAGGGTGCCATGTAAAATAGGCTGAATAGTCAATTCACCCGAATTGGTTTTTAACTTATCTGGACTGGGTCTTTGTGCAAAAAAAGAAAGTGTAAAAAAGAAAATTAAAATCTTTATAGTTAGTTGATGTGACATAGTTTTGATTTTGTGAATTATAAATTTACGAAAATTAAAACAAAAAAATGGTGGCCACTTTTAAAAATGGTCACCATTGAAATTCCCCCTCAATAAGAATTTATTTACTAAGTTGTTCCTGAAGTTCTCTAACTTTATAGAACAGAATATTATTTTCTAAATGAATATGTTGAAAAAGATCATTTGTAAATTCTTCTAATTTGTGGTACAGTGCTTTGTATGTATTACATGCATGAGCAGGTGGAGTAAAATTATTACTCAATTGTTGGATGGTTTTAATGATGTCTCCTGCATTATCGTGTTCATGCTCCATCATTTTTACCGGGTTCTCAATACTACCAAATGGAAAATTGCTATTCTTATTATTGATCATTTCTTTAATCGCAGGAAAAAGAATTTTTTCTTCTTTCTGCATATGTGCCAATAGTTCATTGCTCAATTCTTCAAATAAATCTGCGATTTGAATATTTTCAGGATTATGATCCCCGTGAACATGGGCTACTTTTTGTGCAAATTCATTGATAATTGAAACATTTTCAGTTACATAAGTATGGTGAACATTTACAATATAGTCAATTAAAAAATCCAGCTTCCAGTCCTTAAAATTCAGATTGGTATTTGAATTATCGACATGCACATTTTTCAGGTCATTTAAAACATCTTTCTCATCAATATCCAGGTTTTCACAGGCTTTAGCAATTGTTTTGCCTCCTCCACAACAAAAGTCTAGTTGGTACTTTT